>Ga0070707_100000958_pt1 | contig 28639 bp, 33 predicted proteins | sample KBSK5502metaG_FD_65468 | JGI IMG/M metagenome (GOLD analysis project Ga0070707, IMG submission 65468) | Corn, switchgrass and miscanthus rhizosphere microbial communities from Kellogg Biological Station, Michigan, USA - KBS K5-50-2 metaG | ecosystem: Host-associated > Plants > Roots >... | reverse complement strand
TTCAAGCTTGCTGAGGTAACGATGCCCTCGCGCCGGAGCGGTCAACAGGGCCATTCGGCCCATAAAGCCGGGACTCAGGGACACCAGTCAAAGCGCAAACGGCCTGTGCGGTCCATCTCGAGGACTCCCCTGCGAAACCCTGGACAACCCACCTGGATGGGTGGGCAACCCGCGGCCCGGGACAGCGGCGGCATCGGATCGGGCTCAAGCCTCTGGAGGCCGCCGCACGACGCTTCCGCGTGGCGTGGGTCGTAGTCGGGCGGTCCAGCCGACTTCGTCGGAACGTGCATCGCTCGCTGCGACTCAGGTCCTAGTCGACGCGTTCGTCCGCGCGTTCCGGGCGCCGCACATCGGGAACCGGACTCGCGGGCTGCTCAACGCAGGAACGGGGCGGTACACCCGAGCGCTGGCTCGATCCGCTGCGCGAGGAAACCTATGGCGGGATTCCGACGCACGATCCTGTGGCGTCGTTGGCACGCACACTAGCTACCGAGTCTGTGGCTCCTGTCGCCAGTCGGCGGCGAGGCCGTCGGGTGCATGATGTTGCCCGATGGGTTCTATCAGCAGATGACATTCGACGAGGCGGCCACGGAGCTGGCCGAGGACCGCTGTCTTGCCCTCCTCAGGTCGCGCGAGCTTGGCAGGATCGCGTTTGAGTACGAGGGCACGATCGAGATCTTCCCGGTGAACTACGGCATAGAAGGCAAGGTCATCGTCTTCCGAACCAGCCCGGGCACCAAGCTCGCCGCTGTGGGCAAGACCGCAGTTGCCTTTGAGGTAGATAGTTGGGAACCGGACTCCGGCATCGGGTGGAGCGTGGTGGCCAAGGGCCGCGCCGAAGAAATCACGACCAATCCGGGTCGCGCTGCCGACAACCTTCGGTGGGTTCCCGTGCAACCCGCCGCACCGGGTGAGCGCTGGCATTTGATCGCGATCAAACCGTCGCAAATCACCGGACGACGGTTCCGCGTCCCGCCGGCGTCAGCGGGGCGGCGGCTGTAGCCGAGCCGGTCATTCGGGCGTTCGTGCGGCTGGGCCGAGTCGACTCGAGCTCGACCTCGCTGCGGCCGCGCACGGCGGTGGTGGCGGGGCTGCGGATCCGTCCTCGACACGCGGGCCGCAGGATCCGTTGACGCAGGTCCGGCGGGCAAGGGAAGAGGCGGCGTCCTTGTGGACGCCGCCTCGTGCAATGACGGATCCGTCGGGCTATTCGTCGCCGCTTGGAGCCGGCAAGACGATGATCTGCACGTGCATGCCCGCGGCGAAATGCCCGGGTTCGTTGCAGATGACCATGTACGTGCCAGGTGCGAGATCGAGGCCGAGGCCACTGAAACGCGCCGCCGGAATGTCGCCGGTTTCGCCGATGTTGGTGTCCTCCGACACCTTTCCAGTCTCATCGGGGTTTGCCTGGATCTGGTCGGGCGACGCGTTCGTGGCGAGCACGACGAGCTCGTGGACCACCGCACCGCGGTTGCTCACCGCGAAGACGACGGGTCCGGCGTAGAAGGTGGTCTGATCGAGGGTGATGGCCATGTGGTCGTCGAGGGATACGCTCGCGATCGGGGCCGTCACCGTGAACGCGACATGCATGCCGGCCATGTAGTGGCCGATCTCGTTGCAGATGATCACGTAGCTGCCGGCGCCGAGCTGGAGTCCCAGTCCGTTGAAGCGTCCGCCGACGATGTCGCCGGTCTCGCCCATGTGGATATCCTCCTGGACCTTCCCGGCAACGTCCGGGTTGGCGGGGAGCTTGTCCGCAGCAAGGTCGGTCTTGAGCACGACGAGCTCGTGCGTCGATCCGCCCGCGTTCGTGACGAGGAAATGCACGTTCCCGGCGGGCACGCTATAGCGGTCGAGGGTGATGTTCATGTCGTCGGACAGCGTCGCGTTGACGACGCTGAAGCGCTCGGCGGTCGGGGCTTGGATCGCCGTGGAGCCGCCGCTGTCCGCATTCGCCGGACCGCCGAAGCCGGCCAATGCGAGCACGCCGATGGTGACGAGGACGCTCGCGAGGCGAAGGGTTCGCGTGGTGAAGCTTCGCATTTCTTTCTTCCTCTCTTGTTATCGGACGCTGAACGCGGTGTGCATGCCGAGGGCGCTGTAGTGGGCCGGCTCGTTGCAGATGAGGACGTAGCTCCCGGGGCCGAGCGTGAGGGTGAGCGACCCGGTCGCGCGTGGGGCGAGGTTGGCGACCTTGCCGAGGAACCCGGGCTCGAGCACCGTGCCGGGGTTCGCGGGGTCTGGCGCCAGCGCGCTCTGGGCGGTCGTGGTCTGGAGCACAACCAGCTCGTGGGTCGTCGTACCACTGTTGGTGACCGCGAAGGTCACCGTCCCACCCGGAACCGAGGCAGCGGACAGTTTGATCGCCATGTCTGCGAGGGTCACCGCCACCGTTGAGCCGGGCGCCGCGGGTGGTGCGGAAGCAGCCGGCGTGGCGGTCGTCGAGGGTGTACTCGCGGTTGCGGGCGGGCTCGTCGGAGCCGAGGTGGGTGCACTACTCGCGGCGTTGGTCGCAGCGGGTCGAGCCGTGGTCGTGGTTGGTGCAGCCGCGGCCTGGACGGCGGGCTCCGCCGTTGGCGCGGACGCCGGGTGCGCCATCGCGGCCATTTCCGCCGGGGTCATCGTCGCGGCCGCGCTTGCCGATCGCGTCACGGTGGTCGCGGTCGGGCTGACGGCGTTCGCAGTGCCGCACGCGCTCGTAAGCAACAGCGACCCGCCGAGAACCAGGATGATCCGTCCGTTCATTCGTTCCTCCGAACCGGCGCTCGGCGCCGGCTGTTCGCAAGAAGCCTGGCGGGAGCGGCTGACGGATCGCTGACCGGAGCGATGCTCAATCTGACAGTTGTCTGACGGCCGGGGCCGGCGTCAACCCTTCGCGAAGCTGTACCCCACGCCGCGCTTGGTCAGGATGTGCCGCGGGGCTCCGGGGTCGACCTCGACCTTGCTGCGCAGGCGGCGTATCGCGGTTTGGAGGAGCGCCGTCTCGCCGGCAAAGCCCTCTCCCCACACCCGGCGGAGCAGCTCGTCCTGGACCACGACCCGGCCGGCATTGACCGCGAGACGCTCGAGGAGCCGGTACTCGCCCGGCGTCAGGTCGATCTCACGCTCGCCGACCGTGACTCGATGCTGCGCGTAATCGATGTGCAGATCGCCGAAGTCCGCGCGCGCCGTCTCGCTCCGCCCTGTCTCGGAGCGGCGGAGCACCGCCTCGACGCGGGCGAGCACCTCCTCCGCGCCGAACGGCTTCGTTACGTAGTCGTCAGCGCCCGTCGCGAAGCCTCGGACCTTTTCGGCCGGCTCAGCTTTTGCGGTCAACATGATGATCGGCACGCTCGAGTACTCGCGAATCCTGCGGCAGACTTCGTAGCCATCCAGGTCGGGCAGCATGAGGTCGAGCATGACGAGGTCGGGTGCTTCGAGCTCGACCTGGTTGATCGCGCTGAGCCCATCCGCGGCCTGCAGGACCCGGTAGCCGCGCCGCGAGAGGTTCATCTCGAGCAGCTCTCGGTAACGGCGTTCGTCGTCGACGACGAGGATCGTCATGGTCCTCATCCGGCAGCCGCCAGGTCCGAGAGGGGGATGCCACGCCGAGCCGCTGCACGGGGACGCGCGAGCGGCAAGGTGAATCGGATCGCGGTGCCGCGCGGGGCTCCCGAGCGGTGGTCAGGCGCGGGGCTCTCCGCCCAGATCCGGCCACCGTGAGCGCTCACGATCCCGCGGCAGATCGCGAGGCCGAGCCCGGTGCCGCCGATGCCACGAGAGCGGGCGCCCTTGCCACGGTGGAAACGCTCGAACAACCGGGGCAGCTCATCCGCCAGGACCCCGAGCCCCTCGTCGATGACGCTCACGACGATCTCGCCATCCGAAGCGCGCGCACGCACTTGAACGTGCCCTCCATCGGGTGAGTACTTGATCGCGTTGTCGAGCAGGTTGTAGAGGACCTGCTCGATCCGGTGCGCGTCGGCTCGGACATTCGGCAGCGAGCGCGGCACGGAGGCGTCGAAGCGGTGCGCGGCTCCGTGGATGCGGATCCGCTCGACCGCCGACCGCACCAGTCCATCCAGGCGTACCGGCTGTGGGGTGACGCTGAGCGATCCGGCGCCGATCTTGGTCATGTCGAGGAGGTTGCCCACGAGCTCCTGCAGCTCTTTGCTCGCGTCGACCATGACTTGGACGCAGCGACGGATCTCGGCCTTGTCGTCCGGCGCATCGGGAAGGAGCAGCGTCGTGCCGTACCCCATGATGAAGCCGAGCGGCGTCCTGAGCTCGTGCGAGACCGTGGACAGGAACTCATCTTTCAGCCGAGCGACCTCCTCGTCGGCGGAAACGTCCCGCAGGACATGCACGATGCCAGCGAGCTCCCCGCCGGCATCGCGGATCGCGGAGCGGGTGATCGCCAGGGTGACCTCGCGGCCATCGGGTGTGCGGATCACGTCCTTGCTGACCCCGATGCCGAAGCCGGGCGCGAGCAAAGGGCACGCCGGGCCGCAGTCCGCCGGGGTGCCCGCTTTCGAGCAGATCACGCTGCAGCTGAGGTGGCCAAGAACACTTTCGATCCGGGAGCCGGTGAGCCGCGCGGCCGATGGATTGAACGCCGTGATACGGAGGTCCGTGTCGGTCGTGACGACCGCGTCGGCCATCGAGCTGACGATCCCTTCATACCGGCTCTCCTCCAGTGCCAACGACGACAGCGCCCGCTGGAGCTCGCGTCGCATGTGATCGAATGCTTCGGCAAGCTCCCGGATCTCACCCTCACCCTCATGTGGAACCGGCGTGCTCAGGTCACCGGCCGCGATCGAGCGGCTCGCCGCGGTGAGCGCGCGGATCGGCCGAGCGACGCTCCGCGTCGTGAGCCACACCAGGAGCAGCGCGAGCGCGAGCGTCAGTCCGCCGAACCGCGCGAGCTGCTCCTGCCAGCGGTTCGAATCCGCGGTGAGTTCGGCTTCGTCGCCGCCGAGCGCCAGGCCCCATGGCGCGCTCTGGAGCGTGACGAACACCATCTCGTGGCGCTGCCCCTGGTCGGCCGGGTCCGCGGGCCCGACCGGCGCAGTGAGGCCGACGGTCACGCCGTGTTGATTCCCGAGCAGCGGGCCATAGAAGTCCGGGTGTTCACCGAGGGTCAGTGCGCTGTTGGGTTCCGAGGAAACGACGACGTGCCCGGTCTGATCGATGAGCTCGGCGTGACCGCTCTGGGCGACGCCACGGGCGCCTGCGACGAGGTCCTCGACGACCCAGACGTCCGGGCGAAGCGCGAGGCCGAGGACGCCGGCTCGCGTTCCATCTGCTGCGACGACGGGGACCGCGAAGATGACGGCGGCACGGTCGCCGAGCCGCCGGCCCGCGGACAGGTACCGCCCTCTGTCGACGAGCGGATCGCGTAGGCGCGGGTCGGCGAGGACGAAGTCTTCGAACGCACCGGGATCGACCGCCTGGGACCAAACAATCGCACCGGTAGGGTCGAGCAGGAATGTGCCGGCGACGAGCGCACCTGGTTCGGCCGCAGCGTCGGCGAGGAGTTGCGTCCGCCTCGCCGGATCACGCAGCCGCGCCGAGAGCGTAGCGAGACGATCGAACTGGGAATCGATCTCCGAGTCGATGAACCGCGCGGTCGACACCGTGAGGCTCGACCACTGGCTGATCGTCCGCTGCCGGCCATCCTGTGCGAGCGCGGCTCCGAGCAATCCGAACACGGTGAAGATGCCCGCGAGGCCGAGAAGCACGAGCACACCGATCCGCCAGCGAAGCGGCAGGCCCGACAGCCGATCGGCCATCCCTCGCCTCACGATCGTCTTCATCGGAGGAGCCTGCGCGCCGCACCAGGCGCCTGAACCTGCCGTTCGGCCTCAATCCCCGAGCCAAGAGGCTCTATGGGCCGGCCGCTGACATCGCCTACCTGCTGGCCTCCACCCGACAGCGCGAGCGCGCCTGGCTGCGGATGGGTGCTAGTCGACGTGCCGGTCGGCTGAGCGCGGGTCCCGGCCGTCGGGAACCGGACTCGCGGCTGCGCAGCGGAGCGCAGGCCTCCCGACCGCCCGATCAAGGTCGAGCAGCCAGTTGCACTCTAGACAGCGCACGAGCTCGACCACCTCGCCCCGACGTGGGCACGCTACGAGGCCAGTCTCACTTAGCGCAACCCAGCCCAGGCCGCCGGTCATCGCGAGACCGGGTCGCGGTCGGTGGGTGGGCCGTCGCGCGTCTCGGGTCGGTCGTCCATCGGCGATTTCGGGTCAAGTCGCGGCCGATGGGACTCCTCAGGCTGCCGCCAGATCGGGACCGAACCGAACTCAAGGACCATCCGGGAGTGGCAGCGCGGACAGTGCGCGGAGAGCCGCGCATCCCAAAGTGGCTGCGTCCCAGCCGTCGCGTCAAGAGCGCGTCGCACCGCGGCCCGGCTCAGCTCGTCGACCGGGAGCTCGATGTGTGCCGTTTCGAGGCCGCACATCAAGCAGCTGAAGGAGACCCGCATGCTTCGCCGCGCCGTTGCCGTCATGTCGCGTCGACCCTACCCACGATCGGTCTGACGCCATAGGGCCGAAGGTCACGGCCGTTGAGGCCGAACGGCCGCTCGGACCATCCAGAACGTCGACGTCACGTCGTCGGTTAGCTGCCTCGTTTGCGAACGACCGACCCGATGCAGCTACCCGCACCCTCCGAGGCGACCGAGGTGATCACCGGCTCGTGCCGGCCGTTCTCCGTGACTCGATCTCGGGCAAAGGCGATCGGGAGCGCGTGGCTGGCCCGGATCAGCCGCAGGGTGAGTTCCGGCGTGACCGTCTCGCGGTCGTAGACCGCCAGGTCCGCTTCCTCGTGCAGCGGACACCGCCCGCCGTCGAGCAGGACGCAGAGCACCTGCGGGCCGACGCAGCGGAGGGTCTTCATCCCGATGGCCTCGAAGGAGCGCGCCCAGTCGGCGCGGACTGCGGGATCAGCGCTGACGACCAGCGCGGTACGCGCGTCGCGGGTGTCGGTCGGCTTCGGCATCAGACGGCCACGCCGGCCTGGTCCCAGGCCCGACCGCTCCGCTCGACCCGCTTCGTCTCCCGGACGATCAGCACCGAGCAGGGGGCTTGGTACAGGATCGAGCGCGCAACGCTGCCGAGCAGCAGACGGGACAGGCCGCCGTTTCCGCGCGAGCCGACGACGACGAGCTGGGCCTTGGTCGCGGCGATCGCCGCGAGCAGCCCGCCGGCGGGAGCCCCGGCGTGAACGTCGCCGCTCACGTGGACGCCCAGCGCGAGGAGACGGCCGACCGCCTCGCGCGCGATACGCCCTGCCTCAGCTCGCTCCGCGTCGGCGAGCTCCTGCAAGAACGCGGCATCGATGCCCGAGCTCAGACCGACGTCGACCGCGGCGTACCAGGGCGGCAGGAGCGGACTCACGCTGACGACCCGGACGCTCTCGCGCGCGAGGAACGGCCACGTCGCGACGAGCCGTTCGGCCTGACGCGCGCCGTCCGACCCATCGTGGCCGAGAACGATCGGGCCGAGGATGGAGCGACGCGCCACCAGCACGGGGCACGGAGCGCGATCGACGACCTCGGCCGAGACCGATCCGAGCATGTAGGACACGACGGCGCCGTGGTTATGGCTACCGACGATCACCAGCTCGACGCCGAGCTGCTTGGCCTCCTGGACGATGGCGCTGGCGGGGCGGCCGAAGACGATCCGTGCCCGCACGCTGCGGCCCGGTCCGCTCAGGCGCTCGAGCACGGCGCCGAGGCGCTCATCGATCTCTCGGCGGACCCTGGTGTGGGCGGCGACCAGTCGCTCGGGCGAGAGGTCGAACTCGGCATCGACGAACTGATCGACGCAGAGCACCTCGATCTCGGTGGCCGGCGGCCAGGTGATGGCCGCGACGAGCGCTTCCGCCTTCGCCGCTGACGGTGAACCATCGGTCGCGAGCAGGATCTTCATGACCATCCTCCGTTCGGTTGTGCCGCCGGGCGTGCTCTTGGATGTGCGGTGTGTGGCTGGGTCGGCCCAGTGCGCCCCTCGTGGCGCCGGCGCTCGGCGTCGGCGCAGCCCCGCTTGTCGGCCCTGCTCGCGAGGACCGTCATCGGGATGACGCCCAGTGCTGCACCGAGCGCAAGACCAAGTACGAGCGCGACGATGCTCATGTCGGCTCGGGCTCGCGCCGCTCGACGACCACGCTGGCATCGGCAACGATCGCCGTGATCGCAGCGATAGCTGCCCACACCGGAGCGAGCATGGCGCCGACGACGCCGACGGTGAGGGGTGCTTCGATTAGCGTCACGCCTTTGGCGTTCTTCACCACCAGGCGGCGGACGTTGCCTTCGTGAACCAGGGTCTTGATCCTCTCGAGGACGCGGTCGAGGCCCTCGTCGTCGATGTGAAGGGTCTCGAAGATGGACTCCTCGGTGATCGGCATGGCAACTCTCCTTACCTACTTCAGCGTCCGAGGATGCCGCGGGGCAGGAAGATCCAGATGTTCCAGCCGCCGAGGCTCACGATGAGCAGGATGCGAAGTACGAATGGCCAGGTGGTCTCGTAGATCCACAGGCCCGCGACGACCGGCAGGAAAAGCAGCCAGACCACCCCTTGCAGCAGCAAGGGCAGGTTCCGGATCCATTGCCACGTCGCGTCGAGGCTCCCTTGGCTCGCGATCAGCGCCCAAGCGAAGGCGGCCCACGAGATCGCGAAGATGAAGGGCGCGACGATCGGAACGAAGAAGCCGAGGAATGAACCGAGGCCGGTTGCGAGGGTCTCGATGAGCGCGTCCATAGGAGCCTTCCTTCCGCCCGGCACGGCGGGCGCGTGTTGCGTACTGAGATCAGTGCGGAACGTCATCAGCGGGTCCGCAGCTCGTTGTGCACGCCGCGGACGCCGAGGGCGGACGCGGCGACCGACTCGGCCTGGCGACGCAGCCGCCCCGAGCCGATCTCGCCGACCAGGGTCACGACGCCACGGGTGACGTGCACGTCAACCGCGGCACAGGCCGGCAGATGAGACAACGCATCTTCGACCTCTTCCTGGACGATCTCATCGCTCGCCGGCGCGGCCGAGAGCCGGATCTCGTTGTGAACCGAGATCACTCCCGTCACCGCGCCTGCCGCCGCTTCGGCGGCCTTGCGCTGGTGCCAGTGATCCACGCTGCCCCGGAGGGTCACCACTCCGCCACGGACGATCACGTCAATCTGCTCCGCGGGTACTGCGGCGTTCCATCCGAATGCACGGCGGATCGTGCGAGCGAGCGTGGTGTCGTCGCGCTGCCGGCACTCACCCTGCACGGCAAGGGTGTTCGCGACGTCGCGCACCTCGCGAATGCCGATCGCGATGTCAGCTGCGGCCTTCGTCGTCTCGTGGCTGGACACCGTACCGGTGAGCGTCACGATCCCATCGCGGACCACCACGCCCACCTCGGCGGGGATCAGCCGAGGGTCGCCGTTGAGGGCGTCGAGGACCTCGCGCTGGATCTCGCAGTCGGACTTGGGCGGCCGCGGCATGGTCATGGCGTCCGCACCGACCAAGGCGAGGCGAGGGCCAGGACCCCGAGCGGGGCGGGCTCGCGATCATGGACGATCGCAGCCGAGCCACGCGCGATGAGCACGGAGCACTTCGCGCCGAGCAGAACCTGGCGGGCGACGCTGCCAGCGAAGATTCGGGCGAGGCCCGTATGGCCCCGCGAGCCGACGACGATCAGATCAGCGTTGAAGTCGTGCGCCGCGGCGAGGATCTGATCGGCCGCCTCCCCCAGGCGGACGCTGGTCTTGATCGGGCGCGGCCGTGCGTCCAGGGCCGTCGCGCGCGCGGTGACGGTCCGGTGGGCCCGCTCACGTGCCTCTCGGAGTGAGTCGTAGAGGTGCTCGCCCTCGGCATAGAGCGCCGGGCCTTCGTTCGAGGCGAGCGGGCGGCCCATGTGGACGACGGAGACGACCGCGAGCGATGAGCCACCAAAGATCGGCCACTCATCGAGGAGAGCGGCCGCGGTCGCCGCGCCTGCCGAGCCGTCGTCGGCGAGTACGACCCGCGCGACCCCGCCACGCCGTGCGACGAGCACGGGGCAGGGTGCGTGATCGATCACGCCTGCCGAGACCGAACCGAGGATGCTGGCGGCCAATGCGCCGCGTCCGCGGCTGCCGACCACGATGAGATCAGCCGCGATCGTGCGCGCCCGCGCGGTGATCTCCTCGGCCGGCTCGCCGACGGCGCAGCGCCAGGTCACCCTGCAATCTCGTGTCGGGAGGCTGCTGCTCAGATATCCAAGCTCCCGCTCGAAGTCGCGGGCTTTGCGGTCAACCATTTCGCCCGTCACCGCGAGGCCGGCGGGCCGCATGACGCCGAAGAGCTCGATCCCGGTGCCTGTGGCCCAGCGAGCAGATGTCACGAAAGAGCGAGCCGGCGCATCATCTTTGGAGCCGTCGGTCGCGAACAGCACCTTCATCAGCTCGAACCTCCGTAACGCGAACGTAAGGCGCGGCTCTCGCGAGCAGGAGAGCCGAATGGCCTGTCGTTTTGGGGACGGACGGCTCCGACGTAGCTAGCCGATGCGAATGCCGCAGGGTCTCAGGCCAACGCTTCCGCCATGGCGCGGTCGGTCGGCCGAGTCCGGTTGAGGAGCCCGCCGGCAGCGAGGATCGCGATCTGACGCGAGCTCAGCTGATGGCAGAGCGGCACCGCCGTCGCCAGCCGAGACACCTCAAGCTGGATCGGAGCGTCGCCTGCGAGCGCTGTTGCGATGGCGTCGATCGCGAGACCGTCGCCGGCTTGAAGCAGCTCGAGGTCAGAGGGATCTTCGAAGACCAAGGGAACGATCCCGAAATTCACCAGATTCGCCATGTGGATCCGGGCGAACGAGGCAGCGACGACCACTTGAACGCCGAGGTGGCGGAGCACGATCGCGGCGTGCTCGCGCGAGCTGCCTTGGCCGTAGTTACGTCCGGCGACGATGAACGAGCCGGACGAGACCGAGGCGCGCCTGGCGAAGGTCGGGTCGAGTCGCTTGAACGCGAAGCGCGCCAGGGCCGGGATGTTCGAGCGCAGCGGCAAGATCTCGGTTCCCGCCGGAAGGATGTCATCGGTCGAGACATCGTCACCGAGCTTCAGCAAGAGGGCACCCGCGACGCGGGGCCGCAGCGGCGCGAACCTGGGCAGCGGTGCGATGTTCGGGCCGCGGATGATCGCGACCTCGCCGGCAGGGGCCGGCGAGATGATCTGCGAGTCATCGATCTGGTAGGCCGCCGGAAGCGCGTGGACCTCAGGGATGTGCGCAAGGTCGCGCGGATCGCTGATCCGACCGGTCAGTGCGCTTGCGGCGCACACCTCAGGGCTGGCGAGATACACCTCGGCATCCAGTGTCCCGGAGCGGCCGCGGAAGTTCCGGTTGAACGAGCGCAGCGAGGCCGACCCGGAGGCCGGCGCCTGGCCCATCCCGATGCAGGGTCCGCAGCTTGACTCGAGGATCCGCGCGCCGGCCCGCACAAAGGTCTCGATGACCCCCTCGCGCTCGGCCATCAGGAGCGCCTGCCGTGATCCGGGGCTGATCACGAGCGAGACGCTGCGGTCGATCGTGCGGCCCTCGAGGATCTTGGCCGCGATCAACAGATCGTGGTAGCTCGAGTTGGTGCACGACCCGATCGCGATCTGTTGGATCGGTGTGCCGACGACCTGGTCGATCGGGACGACACGGTCCGGCATGTGCGGCAGAGCGACCCTCGGCTCGAGCTTCGTGAGATCGATCGACAGCTCCTCGGCATACGACGCGCCGAGATCCGCGATCAGCGGGCGCCACGCGGACTCACGGCCCTGCGCGCGCAGGTAGCGCCAGGTCTGCTCGTCACTCGGAAAGATCGACGTCGTCGCGCCGAGCTCGGCGCCCATGTTCGTGATCGTCGCCCGTTCGGGGACCGAGAGCACATGGACGCCCGGACCCAGGTACTCGAAGATCCACCCACGACCGCCACGGACGGTCAGCCGGCGCAGCAGCTCGAGGATGATGTCCTTGGCCGAGACCATCGGCGCGAGGACGCCGTGGAGGCGGACGCCGACGACGATTGGCATCTCGAGGACGAACGGCTCTCCGGCCATCGCCATCGCGATGTCCAAGCCTCCGGCACCGATGGCCAGCGTGCCCATCCCGCCGGCGGTGGGCGTGTGAGAGTCGCTGCCAAGCAGTGTCAGGCCCGGCGCGGCGAAGCGCTCGAGATGGACCTGGTGGCAGATCCCGTTGCCGGGGCGCGAGAAGTGCGCTCCGTATTTGGCAGCGGTGGTCTGCAGGAACCGATGGTCGTCGGCGTTCTCGAAGCCGGTCTGAAGCATGTTGTGATCGACGTACGAGACCGCGAGCTCGTTGCGCACCCGCTCGAGACCGAGCGCCTCGAACTGCAGCCAGGCGAGCGTTCCAGTCGCATCCTGGGTCAGCGTGTGATCGACCCGGATCGCGATCTCACGCCCCGGCAGCAGCTCACCCTCGACGAGATGCTCGAGGAGGATCAGTTCCGTGACCGAACCCTGCATCGCTAGTAGACGAGCTCCGCGGTGCGCGAAGTGTCGCGCCAGGCCGTGCAAACGACGTACGGCGGGTCGTCATCCACGACCCGCAGCAGCTTCCGGCAGGCCATGCACTCCTCGATGTCGACATCGGTGTTCCGGAGCGGGCAGCCAACGCGTGCGCCGTCGATCAAGGACCGGTGATCCTGCCTCTTCCAGAACACGGCCCCTAGCTCCTGTTTCCGCGAAGCTCGGTGAGCTCGTCACGCGAACGCTCAAGGTCCGTCACGCCCCTGAACAACGCAACGAGGGCGGCCACGCCGATGACCGGGACCACGATCGCGATGACAAGGGCGAGCACTTCAGCGGTCATGCGATTCACCACCCTGAGTCGGTCGGCTCTCGGACGCGTGCATCAGGAAGCGCGCGGCCCCAAAGCCCGCCACGACGGCGAGGATGAGCGCGAAGGCGATCACGGTCGGGAGCGTGAGTCCGAGGTCCATGCCTGGCATCCTCGATCGGCGAGCATCGGCTCACTAGGGCCGAATGTCACCGGATCTCTGGCGGAGGTCCCTACATCGCGGTCCAGCCGACATCGGCAACGATCGCCGAACCGTCGACGAAGCCACCGTCGTTCGAGATTAGGAACAGGAGGCGGTTCGCGGTCTTGGGCGGGTCGCGAGATCGAACAGCTGGGGGGCGAGCAGGAAAACACGCGGATAGGACCGAGGCCCACGGGAACACGATGAAGGCGCTCGTGTGCCAGTCGAGTGCGTTCACCGACGCCGCGCGCATGCGTACCAGCACGAGGCCGTCCATCAGCTCCGGTACGGGCGCTCAGGGTGGACGAGGTCATCGACTACTCGAAGGAGGACTTCGCGCGGCGCCCAGAACGCTATGACGCAGTGCTTGACATCTCCGCGACGCGTTCGCTGTCCGATCTGCGGCGCGCCTTGACGCCGAACGGCATGTTCGTGCAGGTCGGCGCGGCGAAGAATGGTGGCTGGATCGGTGTCTTCGCGCGGATCATCAATGTGATGTTGCGCGCACGGGTGCTGCGCCAGCGCGTGACGTTCTACGTCGCACAGACCAACCCGGACGACCTCGTGTACCTCAAGGAGCTCATCGAGTCCGGCAAGCTCCGGCCGGTGATCGATCGCACCTATCCGCTCCCCGAAGCTCGCGAGGCGGTGCGCTACGTCGGTAGCGGTCAGGCTCGAGCCAAGGTCGTTATCACAGCGTAGCCAAGAGGGCCTTCCACAGCGTGATCGCCACTGAGGCGAGGGCCTCGGCTGCACCTAGGTCGGCTGCGCTTCATCAGGCAGCGCCCTCCATGAGTCAACGCTTCACTGGTCGGAAACCATGCGCGTGATCATCGAAGTAGTCGTGCCGCTCGAGGTGGGCGCGTTGCCACGGCATGCGAAGACCCGCCCTCAGCCAGGAGGGGCGGGTCTTCGGCTATCAGCCTAAGTTGCGCGCTGGTAGGCACCACCTCGATCGTCGCCGCGGGCGCACGGATCGCCTCGACGAAAGACGTGACCGGATCCGGCCCGTCGGCGTGGCAGAGAAGGCCGCGACGTCGACCGGCTGAACGTGAACCACGATGCGCTCGTCGTCGTCACCGCGCTCAAGACATGACCGCGCCCGGTCGGATAGAACACGCCCATGCGGCCCGATGAAGTGCCTGCGGTCTCGGTCGGCCAGATGCGTGAGATCGATCGACGGATGGTCGAAGAGGTCGGGATCACGCTCGAGCAGATGATGGAGAACGCTGGGCGCGCGTTGGCCGAGCTTGCGCGGCGGGCACTCCGCGAGCTTCCCGGCCGCCGGATCACGGTGCTCGTGGGATCGGGCGGCAACGGCGGCGGTGCCCTGGTCGCCGCGCGCCGGTTGTCGATCTGGGGCGCCCAGATCAGCGTCGCCCTCGCAACTTCGCCAGCGCAGATGCATCCCGTGCCGGCGCATCAGCTGGCGATCGTCACCGCCATGGGGATCGAAGTCTTGGACTCCACGGCGCCGCCGCCGGAGATGGCCCGCAGCGCACTCATCCTCGACGGCGTCCTTGGCTACAGCTTGGCCGGCGCGCCGCGCGGTCACGCCGCCGCGCTGATTGCCGCGGCGAACGCCTCGCACGTGCCGATCCTCGCGCTTGATGTCCCTTCAGGGTTGTCGGCGGAGACTGGGCAGCCGTTCGCGCCGACCATCCGGGCCCACCAGACCCTGACCCTCGCCCTGCCGAAGCTCGGCTTGCTCGTCCGCGATGCCAGGCCCTATGTCGGCGAGCTGTTCGTCGCCGACATCTCCGTGCCACCGGAGCTCTATGCGTGGTTGGGCCTCGTCATCGGCTCGCTCTACGCCGAGACGGACATCGTCTCGCTCGCGTCGGACTAGCGCCTCGAGGTGCGAACCCGCACCGGTCTGGCCAGGGATCAGGAACATAGCCCCGAAAGCCGGCCAGCGGAACGCGCCAACGCCCCTGGACGCCGCACGAGGACCGGGCGCCCGAGCGAGGGATCCCCGCGATCTCGGCGCATGACCCGGCGAACAGGAGCGGCGGCGCGGAACGCGCGAGACCGGAATTGATCGCGACCACACAGACCGAGTAGATCCCGGCCTGCGAGCGCGTCGCGAGGCGCGCGTCGCGCCCGAGCCGACATCCGGTAGCGGGGGACACGTCGGCACGGCGGGGCCGCATCTGCCCGCTCGCCGGAGAATGGCGGGGGACTGAGAAGGTCGCGGTGCTCGTCCGTTGCATCACACCCGTCCCTCGTGGGGGTCGGCGAGAGCGTCCGGCGGCAAGGTGCGAGGGAGATCCAGACGTGCCACGCCGATGCGGCTGTCAGCCATGCCGTAGTACACGTCGATCCGGTCGGGCCGGCCGAGATCGAGTCGCTGGTCGGCGCCCGTCGGAAAGACGACGTTGTTGGCGACACCGGACAGCTCCGCCTGCGTCTGCGGCGCCAGGATCGGCTCCGGCGAGCGGTAACGGATCACGCTGGGGTCGTGCCGGTCGAGGATGAGTGCCCCGGCGGAGTACCGCAACGTTCGCGGCCGACCCATGTCCGCCGCTTCACCGCTCACGCCGTGGTAGATCACGAGCCAGCCACCTTCGACCAGCACCGGCGGTGCCCCGCCGCCGACCTTGACCCGCTCCCAGGGAGCGACAGGCGACGCCAGCCGGTGGTGCTCCTGGAATTGGGTCAGCTGCGCAAGCCCGTCAATGTTCGGCGCGTAGTCGCAGAAGGAGATCCAGAGGCTTTCATGCGGAAGATCGACCGGTCTCGGAGCCGGTCGGCCGGCGATCGCCGCGGGTTCGCTCCCGGGAAAGAGCGGCCGGTGGATCAGCGCGAGTGCCGGACGGCCGCTGGGACTCGGCACGAGGACGGGGAACGGAAGCGCGTCCTTGTTCGCCACGTCACCGAAGTCGAGGTCGTCATGCGGCGCGAAGTGAACCAGACCGAGACGCTCCCAGCGGAGGAGATCCGCCGAAACGGCAAGGGCCACGCGTGGACCGCGATCGGAGAAGGCCGTGTAGGCCATCACGTACAGGTCAAGCGGCGCGAAGAACGTGATCCGCGGGTCCTCGCAGCCGTTGCGTTCGTAGTCAGCCGCGGGCTCAAGTGCGACGCCCAGCCGTTCGACGCCGACCGGATCGCCGGATGCATCGAACTGCACACGGGCAACGCCGATCCGTGAGAAATTGCCACGCCCGACGAGCCGAGGCAGGAGGTAGAGCCGGCCGTCCCGTCCTCGTGCGACCGCCGGGTTCAGCACACCTTCGGCTTCGTGCGGATTGCCGGGCTCCGGTTCCATGATCACCCCGAGGCGGCGCAGTTGGAATGGGATGGACGCCTGTTCGCCCATGCGAGCCCGAAAGCCTGCTACGCCCGTTCGCGCGCGGCCAGCGGCATTTGGCCGCGCCATCCGGTGATTTCCGATGGCGTGGTCCCTCCCCAGCGAAACCGGCCGCCGGTGCGGCGATGGGAACGCGTCGCCAACGCGCGGCCCGCGATCGCGGTGTTCGCCCCGATCATCTCGTTACACCTAACCACGGTCGCGGATCGCTCATTCGATGTGCGGTGGCTCACATCGCCGGGGACGCTGAAGCGAGAGCAGTGGCCCAGCTGGGACCAACGACCCACGAAGAACGGCCGTCCGACCCTTCCGGACCGCGTGGCATAGGCCAGGATTGACAGGGTGCGGGCAAGCCTCGATGTCGGAACGTATCGGGACGCGAACGGCGGTCTCGTCCATTGCTGGCGCGATTCGCGCGGCGATCCGCAGTGGCCAGATGCCCTGATCGCGGCGGGCGCCCCGTGGTCGACGGACTAGCGAAGGCGTGAGCGGAGTGCGTACGGAGCTCGATGCTGCGGTCGAGGTCGAGACACGATCGGCGTCTCGGCTCGTCCCGGGAGCCACGTTTCCCGACTACGAGCTCACCGGCCACGACCGGAATCGCTACCGGCTGAGCGACGTGCAGGCCGTCGACCCGATGGTCCTGGTGCTGTCGCGCGGCCACTACTGCCCGAAGGACTTTCAGCAACACAAGCTGCTCGTGGAGTTCTATCCGCAGATCGCGGTCGCGTACACCCGGATCGTGACCGTCTCGACCGACAACATCTACGAAGCGAACGAGATGCGGGATGCGCTTGGCGCCCAGTGGCTGTTCCTCACCGATCCGGGACGGAAGGTCCAAAAGGATCTTGGCATCAAGGAGTACACCGACCCCACGCACGACGCGATGATCCCGCATACCCTCGTGCTCGAGCCGGGGCTCAAGATCTACCGCGTCTACAACGGCTACTGGTTCTGGGGCCGGCCATCGACCGCCGAACTCTGGCAGGATCTCCGGGCCGTCAGCAGGAAGATCCGTCCCGACTGGGACCTCACGGATCCCGCGCTCCAGGTGGACTGGGACGCAGGCGACAAGACGAAACACTATCCGTACGTGCGTTAGCGCGGAGCATCGTCGCGGCGCGGCTCGGCTCGGCTCGGAAGTCGAACCGCCCGAGGAGGAAGAGCCCAATCGTGACATGAAGGCAACCTCGGGGTCGCACGAGGTCCCGCTACCTGCCGATCCTGGACGCGGGCTGGGCCGTCGATGCCGCCGTCCCCAACCCGTGTTGAGCGCGTCAACGCCCGATCGCGATGAGGAAGATGGCTCCGAGGCCGACCAGGTCAACGAATCGCGCCGAGGTTGCTAACGGCGAATGGGATGAGGTAGTTAGCCAGGATCTTCCCGATGACGAGCAGGTCGGCGCGACCAGAGGCCAAAAGCGTCCAACTGATTGATCAGCGTGAGCAGCGTGCCCACGATCACCGTGATCAGCGAGCAGCGCCTGAACACACCCGTCGCCGGGCGCTCGCTCCGAGCTCATGAACGAATTGGCGGATCACGCGGCGAGTGCGGCCCGCACGTGGGCGCGGGTCGGCTCGACCAGCACACGACCGTTCGGCAGTATCACCGTCGGAACGGAGGTGTAGCCGCCCGAGACGCCCCGCACGAACTGGCGCGCCTCCGCGTCGTTCTCGATGCCGATCTCCCTGAAGGGGATCCGCTCACGCTTGAGCCAGAGCTTCAGAGCCCCGCACTGACCGCACGTCAGGGTGGTGTAGATGACCACGTCGTCCCGGCTCGGATCCATTCTGTCGCTGCTAACGACACTCCGGCAAATGTCATTCCCGGCGCGTGCCAGCACTGTGATGTGCGTCACAACGGCGGAGCAAACGCGACGGCAATCTGGTTGTGGCCAGCGTGAAGCAAGTGGACGCACCGGCCGGTCTGGGGATCGGTGCGCTAGGCGGTCTCATTGGGATCAGCCGCTGCGCGTCGCCGGTCTTCCTCTACCTCCTTGGTGTGGCGAGCGCGACCGAAGCCGTCGCCGTGGGTAACCGCCTGAACGGCGAGTACGCCTGGTACTTCCGCGGCGCCGGCCTCTTGATCGGCGGCGGTGCGGTCGCGCTCTACCTACGGCGGCGCAACCAGTGCGATCTGCGCGGCACCTGGGCGCAGTGGCGCACGATCGCGGCCGCGGCGGCGGCCGGCGTCGTGACCTACGCCGCGCTCTACGCGCTCACGACCTGGTTGGGGTCGCACGGAAATGGCTGAGCTCAAGGTCTACGGCGCGCCGTGGTGCCCGGACTGCAAGCGCTCGAAGAAGTTCCTCGCCGAGCACCGCATCCCGATGGACTGGATCGACATCGACCAGGACCGCGACGGGCTCGCCATCGTGCAGCTGATCCAGAACGGCGGCCGTTCGATCCCGACGATCGTCTTTCCCGACGGCTCCCACCTCATCGAGCCATCGAATGACGAGCTCGCCCGGAAACTCGGGGTGCGGCTCGAGGCGTCGCGCGAGTTCTACGAGCTCGTGATCATCGGCGGCGGCCCCGCCGGGCTCGCGGCCGCGCTCTACGCGGCACGCGAAGGGATCAGCGCAATCGTCGTCGAAAAGAGCGGGCTCGGCGGCCAGGCCGGCGCCACCAAGCGCATCGACAACTACCCCGGGTTCCCGGAGGGCATCGACGGTGCGGCGCTCGCCGAGCGGTTTATCGCCCAGGCGAAGCGCTACCGGGTCGAGCTCGTCTCGGGCGTCGGCGTCACCGCCATCGAGCCCGAGGTGGGTAACCTCGTCATCCGGCTCGGCAACGGCCAGGAGCTCTGCGCCCACGCCGTGCTCATCGCGACCGGTTCGCTGTATCGCTTGCTCGGCGTGCCGGGTGAGGAGGGCCTGACCGGCGCCGGCGTGCACTACTGCGCGACCTGCGACGGACCCTTCTATCGCGGCGCCGAGGAGCTTCTGGTGATCGGCGGCGGCAACTCCGCGCTCGAGGAGGCCCTCTTCCTGACGCAGTTCGCCAAGAAGGTCCGGATCGTGTCGCACGGGAGCGCGCTCCGGGCGTCCGAGCTGGTCCAGTCGGACGTGCGCCGGCATCCGCAGATCGAGATCGTCCTCGATACCGAGATCGTCGCCTTCAACGGCGCGAAGAAGCTCGAAGAGGTCGTCGCGCGTCATCGCACGAGCGGCGAGGAGGAGCGCTGGCACCCGGCCGCGGCGTTCGTCTTCGTGGGCCTCAATCCGAACACCGAGTTCGTGCGCGAGCGGGTGCACCTGGACGCGCGCGGCTTCGTGACGACCGACGTAACTTCCGGACCTCGATGCCAGGCGTGTTCGCGGCTGGCGACGTGCGCGCCGGAGCGACCAAGCAGCTCGGCGCTGCCGTCGGCGAGGGGATCGCGGCGCTCTTGCAGATCCGCGCCCAGCTGCAGCAGCAACGCTTGCTCTCGGCACCGGCCGAGGCCGACCTGCCAGCCGCGTCACCACGCGCTGGTGGCATTCGGGCCTGGGCCCCCAGTTCCTACGGAAGCTCGTCCGCGGATCCCTGTGATGCCGGTCACACCTGCGGCATGCGCACCCAGCGGCGCGAGTTGCTGGGAGTGCCGGCAATAGCCGGCAGAGGAGACATGAAATGAACCGATCACCACACCGCGCAACGACACGCAGCTCGGCCACCCAAGGAGCGCTCGGCGGGCTCATCGCCGGAATGGTCATGGCGATGGTCGCCATGCTCTACACGCTCATCGCCCAGGGTGACCTGCTCGCCCCCCTCAAGCAGATGGGCGCGACGTTCTTCCCGGCTGACAGCGGATCAGCGACCTCGCTCGTCGCCGGCCTCGTCCTCCACATGATGATGTCGATCGTCTTTGGCATCATCTTCGCCCTGCTCGCGAAAGACCGGATCGCGGGCGTCGGCCCGCTCGTTCTCGCCGGGATGATCTTCATCGCTGTCGAATGGGCGATCGCTCGGTTCGTCGTGCTTCCCGTCGTCGATCGTCCGCTCGTGGCGACCTTCGGCGCGTCGGGCGGCATCGTTGCCCATCTGATGTTCGGCATCGTGCTTGGCGGATGGCTCGCGTGGAAGTCGGTTCTGTCCACGGGCCCCGCGATAAGCCCGACGCAGCGCCGGATCGTCTGACCGTTCCCCCTTTCCCTCCATCGTTCGGGCCGAGTCGGATCCACCCTCCGGCTCGGCCCTTGCGTTGACCGTGCGCAGCTGGCTTGCACTCGCAGCAAGCTGGGCGCTCGCTGCAATCGCCGTCGCGCTGTCCACCGAGCTCAGCCACGCGACACAGCTGGTGTTCCATCTCCATCCGATCGCGATCGTCGCCGGTAGCGCCTGGGTCTATCGCCGGCTGAACGGCAAGCGCCCGTGCTCCGTCCACGCGGTCGCCTTTCTCCTCGGGCTGATTGCGCTCCTCTCCGCGGGCGCGGTCGACATCGTCGCCGCGGGCCTCGTCGATCCGCCATGGCTCGCGATCCCGATCGCGATCACGGCTCTCCTAGCTGGCGGCTGGATCCTCATGCGGCGCGACGCCAGGATGACCGTCTTGTCGGAACCGCGGCCGTAGCGGTGGCGCACACTCTGACGGAAGACACAGTGAGCAAGCTCTGGTTCCTCCGCCGGCTTGATCTGTTCGAGAGCCTCAGCGACGCCCAGGTCGAGCAGGTCGCGGGCCTGATGCGCGACCGGACCTGCGCGGCGGGCGAGGACGTGACGGTCCGGCCGAGTGGCGACCGCATCTACGTCATCAAGAAGGGCCGGGTCCGGGTGCACAACGGCGATCTCGCCGTCGCGGTGCTCGGCCCGGGTCAGATCTTCGGGACCTCGGCGCTGTTCGGCGCGGCGGTCACCACGCAGCACGTCGTGGCCGTCGACGAGGTCCTCATCTGCGATGCTTCGAGCGCCAAGTTCCTCCAGATCATGGCGGGGCATCCCGGCCTGGCGGCCAAGATGATGACGCTTCTCGCGCGGCAGATGTTCGAGCTGGAGCAGAGCGTCGAGCGGGTCGCGACCGACACCGTCGACCAGCGCCTGGCCGACATGCTGCTGCGGCTGGCCGGTCACGAGAAGGGCGCGCCGCGGATCCGGAGTCTCTCGCAGGCGGACCTCGCGCGAATGATTGGTGCCTCGCGCGAGAGCGTCTCACGCGCGCTCGCGCGCTGGGAGCGCGACGGCACGATCCGGTCCGGCCAGCGTTGGGTCGAGCTCCTGGACGAAGACGCGCTTCGCGCGATCGCGAACTCGACCGCGTAATCGCGTCGAACGTAAATGCCCAAGAGCTGGAAACGGTCCGGCTGCGTCCAGCGACGCGCCGACGCCGGGCGCTCGTCGACGAAGCGAACGAGCTCGCGGAGGACTTGACTGAGATCCTGCGCGGCTCCCATCGGCCCGGCACGGCAGCTCGTGACCGCCGCGACCCTCTGACAGCGCGCGTACCGTCTTTTCGCGCAGAGGAGCGGAGCGATCCGCTCGTCTCGCGCATCCGGATCGCGGCCTAGCCCGAGCGCTTGACCGCCAGCACGTCAGAGGAATTCGTTGCTGCGAGACTCGGTCACGGCTTGAGCCGGTCGCGCCGGGGCGCAATGACCCGAAAAGCCTTCTGAGTGCCGAATGGTCTCCCCAAGAGGTGCCAAGTGGCCCTCGCCGCGCCCCGGACGCCTTCCTAGCGTGCCCTTCGAGAACACAGGTCCCGAACAGACCTGCTCGAAGGAGGCACAACTTGCTCCGTTTGGCGGCCCTCGCTGGCGCGCTCCTCGTCCTCGCAGCGGCGTGCAGCTCCGCCCCGGCCGCCACGGCCACCGGCGGTCAGCTCACCGCGACCCTCAGCGACCACGACATCGTGCTCTCGCAGCCCTCGGTCCCGAACGGTTCGGTGACGCTCACCGTGAAGAACAACGGCAGCGTGGTCCACACGCTCGTCGTCCTGAAGACCAACCTCGCCGCGGACAAGATCCCGTCCGACGCGGCGGACCAGTCCAAAGCCGATGAGCGCGGCAAGATCGGCGGCACCACATCGCAGCTTCAGCCGGGCCAGTCGGTCGAGCTGAAGCTCGACCTGGTCGCCGGCAAGTACGTCCTGCTCTGCAACGAGCCCGCGCACTACCAGATCGGCATGCGCACACCGCTCACGGTCAATTAGGAGGAATGGAAATGTCAGCGTTCAGTCGCGCGACGCATGCGCTCGCCATGATCGGCGTCGTGTCGATCGTCGGGCTCGCCTGCACCGCACCCGGAGAGATCAGCAATCAATCGAAGGAGCCGACCGTCGTGAAGCAGTCGACGGTCCCGGCGCCCGCCGCGGTCGCGCCCGCGGCCCCGGGCGCGCCGGCCGCCGGTCCGAACCTGCTGGCGAAGGACTGGGGCTCCCGCCTCGGCGTCATCGTGTCCGACCTGAAGCCCGCGACGGGCCAGGCGCTCATCAACCCGAAGGCCGGGGACCTGTTCTTCTTCTCGAACGCGAGCACGGCCTGGGGTGCGACGAACACGAAGAACGCAGTCTGGGTCATCGACGCGAAGACCAAACAGACGGTGGCTGAGGTCTCGCCCGTCGACGGCACCGGGAACGCGAGCCACGGCATCGCCGTCTCGGGTGACGCGAAGTACGTGTACCTCCCTGAGCTCGGCAACGCGAACCACATCGACGTCCTCGACGGCCGGACCTTCGAGGTCGTCCAGACGATCACAAGCCTCGGTCGACCGCACCACCAGAAGCTCTTCCACGACGCGGCCACCGGCAAGGACCTCATCATCGGTGAGGACTTCAACTGGAACTTCACCGGCTCCGGGTTCTACGTCCTCGACCCGAGCCAGAAGAACGCGGTCGTCGGCGGGCTCTCCAACGGCGACTTCGAGGGCAACCCCTACGTGAGCGCCGGCACGCCGGACGGCAAGTTCGTCATCGTCACCGTGCCCGCTCCGATGAGCAGCTTCCGCGACAAGATGGACGGCTGGGTCGGCAAGGTCGACGCGAAGACCTGGAAGGTCGTCGGCCTCGTGCCGATGATCGACCCGCTCTACCCGGCGATCTCCCCCGACAGCAAGTTCGCCTACGTCACCTCGGGCGCCGAGGCGCGCGTCCACAAGATCGACCTCGCGACCATGCAGGACGTCGGCGAAGTCCAGACCGGCCCCGGCCCGTGGGGCGCGAGCGTCTCCTACGACGGCACGAAGCTCTACACCGCCGACAAGGGCGAGGGCCCTGGCTACAACCAGGAGGGCCGGACGAGCACTGTCATCGACCTCGCGACGATGGGCGTCTCGAACGTGATCCCGATCGGCATCACCACCGACCACGCCCTCATCTCGCCCGATGGCTCGGAGATCTGGTACACGTCGAACTCCGAGCACGCGATCTACGTCGCGGACGCGAAGACCGAGAAGATCAAGACCGTCATCCACGACCCCGCCGATGGTGACATCCACGGTGGCGTCTGGGTGCAGTACAAGGACGACGGCAAGGGTGGGGTCATCGGCGAGGTCCTCGCGGACTACGCCGGCCTCCACGGCTCCGCGCTCGTCGCCCAGCAGGCGTACATCACCTCGCCGTCTGTGACCATCGCGGTCAATGGCAGCGGCTTCCTCCAGAAGAGCGTCAACGTGACGGCCGGCACGAAGACCCGGCTCACGATCAAGAACACCGCCGGCACGAGTGCCGGCAAGATCACCTTCGAGAGCGCTGACCTCGGGATCAAGGCGTTGACCCTCGAGGCCGGCCAGAGCCAGGAGGTCGCGGAATGGACCGCACCGCCGGAGCTCAAGGACTACATGGCCAAGACCAACAAGAGCCCGAACGGCACGATCGCGATCAAGGTGATCGCAGCCTCCGTGACCGCACCGAGCACCACCATCGCACCGACAGGCCCGCGCCAGATCGCGATCAAGGGCTCCGGCTTCGTGTTCAGCGTCTCGAACGTCGACGTGAAACCGGGAGAGACCGTCACCTTCGTCCTCAGCAACACCGACGATGAGAAGCACAACATCGTCGGGATCGGGGCCGCGAACCTTCTGAGCCCCGACGTCGCGTCGGGCCAGACCGTGTCCTACACGTGGACCGCGCCTCAGACACCGCAGACGATCAACGTCATCTGCGCGTATCACGCCGCGACCATGAAGTTCACCGTCACCGTCAAATAGCACACCGGACGGGGCGGCACTTTGCCGCCCCGTCCGTTCACAGGCAACGAAAGGAACGCGATGAGCCAGCAGGTCGCAAGCCTCAGGCGGACCGGAATCCGGCTCGGCTGGGTCCCGGTGCTGCTCACGCTCGCGACGCTCTTGGTATTCGGGCTCGTCTGGCTCTTCACCGCGACGGGCGCCGGCGACGACGCGCTCGCGAGCGCGCTGAGCGCGCGATCCCAGCGGGCGGTCGACTTCACCGGCAGCCTCACCCGCACCGCCGACCTCGGCGCCGGCCTCGACGCCCAGATCATCCTCGCCGCCCCGGCGCTGTTCCAGCTCACCGACCGTGCCGCGGAAGCGGCGGCGCTCGGCGCCGATCGGTCGATCGTCTTCGTCGCGACCGAGAACACGCACTTCGGCGACCTGCCCCATCACTTCGGGCCGATCCTCCGGATCGACGGGACCCAGATCGCCCTCCCGACCGAGGTCCGGGTACTTACCGACGCAGCCCACCACCGAACGAGCGCCGTGATCTTCGCCGACGTGCCCGCGGCGACGCTCGATGGCGACCACATGATCGAGCTCCTCCTCCCGGGGGCGGGCACGGACCGCGTGGCCCTCAGCTGGCGCACGCCGCTCGCGCCGACGGCTGGCGAGAGCTCGGGTCTCGGCCTCTCGCTGCCGGCGCTGCTCGCGCTCTTCGGCGGGCTCCTCGCCTCGATGTGGCCGTGCCTCTTCCAGCTGTCGGCGTACTTCCTGCCGAGCGTCGCGGGCCTCTCGCTCGCCGAAGCGGAGCAAGGTGGGCGGCGCGCGCCGGTCCTCCGCACCGCGATCCTGTTCGTCTCGGGCATCGTCATCGTGTACACGGTCGCGGGGCTCGTCGCCGGGTTCGCGGCCCACTCGCTCACCGCGACGACCATCTTCGAAGACATCCGCCGCCCGATCACGATCGCCGCGGGGCTCTTCGTGCTCGCGATGGCCCTCCGCATCGCGGTGAAGGCGCGCGCGCCGCTCGTGTGCAAGATGCCGGTGCTCGGCATGGCCGGACGCTTCGGCAACGGTCCTGTCGGCACGATGGCCCTCGGCCTCGCGTTCGCGACCGGCTGCATGACCTGCTTCGGCGCGGCGCTCGTTCTCGGGATGTTCGCGTACGTCTTCACGACCGCGTCGCCGCTCGCCGGCGCGGCGATCCTGTTCCTGTTCTCGCTCGGCATCGCCGTCCCACTCGTCATCGCCGCGGTCGCGATGGCCCGCGTCCTGCCGCTCCTGGGCCACCTCGAGCGGAACGCGCGGTGGCTCTCGCTCGCGAGCGCGACGATCATGGCGGCCTACGCCCTCCTCCTGATCAGCGGCAACACCCACGTGCTCAGCGACACCGCGGCGGTGCTCGGTGGCGCGCGGTGAGCGTGTACGGCGAGCTCGTCACGCTCGGCCGGCGACCCGACCGTCCGCTCGCATCGGGGCTGGTGCCCTCGGCGCGCGCCGAGCGCGCGAATCCGTTCTGCGGCGACGACATCGCGCTCGAGGTCGTCCTCGACGATCGCGGGATCCGGGCCGTCGGTTACCGAGCTCACGGGTGCGTCTTCGTCCGAGCGTCCGCGTCGCTGCTCGTCGATCAGACGGTCGGCCTCACCACCGACCAGGCGCTGGTCCTCGCCCGCGCGCTCGACAAGGCGATCCGGACGCTCGGACGGTTCCCGAGCGGCCTCGAGGAGCTCGCCGGGGTGAAGTACCTTCCGGTGCGCCGGCAATGCGCACTGCTTCCCTGGGAGGCGCTGACCGCCTCGCTCGCGGAGCGCGCGGCATGAGGCGCGCGATCGCGCTCGCGGCCGCGTTCGTCCTGTTCGCTGGATGCGGCGGCCGGCCCGCGGCCGTGGCGACCACGGCTCCGGTGCCACTGCTCGTGTCGTTGCTCGTCGGCGGGATCGAGCAGCCGCTCGTGCCGGGACAGCGCGTTCCGCTCGCCGGCGACCTCGTCGCACAGCTGACCCTCCGTCCGGGCCCGGACGGGACCGCGGCGAAGGTCCTCGAGGTCTCGCTGAGTCGCGACGAGACGCCCGTTGCGGGCGCGACCGTCCGCGCCAGAGGCCACATGCGCTACATGGATCACGGAGCGTTCATCGTCGCCTCGATCGCCGACGCGGACGGTCGCTACCTCATCCAGCTTCCCTTCGCGATGGCGGGCGAGTGGGAGGTCGACCTCGCGATCGCCACGGACGGCGGGAGCGTCGGCATGCCGCTCGCCCTCAGTATCGTTCGTTGAAGTTCCCAGCACTGCTACTCACGGTTTTCGATAACGCGATCTTGGCATCGCTCGGCGGCCGATGAGCCAGCGGCCGGCGCGCCGCTCCGCGCGCACGCCGCGCGCAGGGAGGCGCGCTGCGGCGCGGGTCTGGTGGCGGCGTCCGCGGATCTACGTCCCGGCACTCGGCGTCGCGCTGCTCGTGGTCGTCGCGCTCGCGGTGCGCGGCGCGGATGGGGGTGCGGCGCCGGGATCGGTCGCTGAGGCAGCGGTCCCGTGCAGCGGCGCCGAGATGACCCGCTATCACATCCATGCGCACATAGAGATCGACATCCGTGGGGCGCGACAGACCGTGCCCGGGGACGTCGGTCATCGCCCGACGTGCCTCTACTGGCTGCACACCCACGACGACACGGGCCTCATCCACGTCGAGGCGGATGTCGCCGTGAACTACACCCTCGGCCAGTTCTTCACCGTGTGGGATCAGCAGCTGTCACAGGAGCAGGTGCTTGGCGAGCGCGTCGGACCGGGCGAAGAGGTGCGCGTGTTGGTGGACGGGCAACCGTTCATGGGTGACCCACGCTCCGTACCGCTCACGCCACACGAGCAGATCGTGGTGCAGCTGGGCCCGAAATTTCCGGCGCCGCAACCATTCACCTTCCCGCCGGGTAGCTGAGCCATGGCCGGGATGGGGTCCCAAGGTCATCGAGAAGCGTGATGGGACACCGGACCTCGATGGTCGACGGCACCGGGACCACGAGGTACAGCTACGACGGCGTCGGCCGGCTCACCGCGGCGACCCAGCCGAATGGGGCGATGACCTACGGCTCATCTGTCCCGCGGGCGACGGCACATACATCAAGGACGCGCGCCCTGATCTGTTGGTCATCCTGCTGGGAGCGGTCGGCGCACATGCGCTCGCGCATCTGCTCGGCCGCCGGGCGGCGGTGTCACTCGTCGGGGCCGCGGTGATGCTGCTCGCGGGCTGCGCGCCGATGACCGCCGGCAGCGTCACCGTGAACGCTTACACGTGATCGTGCCCGGAGCGGCCGCCCCCGTTCTGGTGCCCGCAATGGCCGCCTACTGCAGGAGTCACTGGAACACCGAGACCACGTTCGACGACGGCTTCTACGACGCGACCTATGGCACGTGCCCGCGCGGCCACCGCAGGATGGCCGCCGGTTCGGCAGGCGGCCTGGTCACGGGAGTAGTGGCGGCGGCGCGCAGCCGCTGCTCACCCTCGTGGCGCAAAAGGTGCTAGCCATTGACTGGTCCAAGGTCGGCATAGAGGTGTAGGGCCGATCGGGATCGCGTGCCCAATCATGTGCCCGCACCGATGGACTGGCATCGACGCGCATTGACGGAGGTAGACGGCGAGGCCTGAATTCGCAACCTTCCTCGATGACCTTGGACGCTGCTAGACCTGTCGACGCGGTTTCGTAAACCGCCGGTCGGCAGTTCGAGTCTGCCCGTCGGCTCAGAAAAGTGGCGCGATCTCGCGGGTCTGACGCGTGGCGTTGCGCGCGCGAGGCCCTTCGTCAGCAACCATGTAGCAACCGGGGGAACGACGACGAAAACTGACCGCCCGGTGATGTCCCGCCACGACTGGGTCCACGGGCTGGCCGGGGGTCACCCCGGCCAGCGGGCCTCTGCGATGAGCGCGTCGAACGCGAGCGCCGTCCCCTCACGGTACGCCGCCTCGTAGGCCTCCTCGCCGAGGAGGACCTTCGCGCGCTCCCCGGGTTCGGCACGCCGAGGATCTCGAGCGGCGCTGCCACGACCGAGAAGTCGGCGCGCATCTTGGGACGCCGAGGAGAAATCCGACGCCTGCAGCGAGCGGATCCATCTCGAGGACAACCGACGCTGCGACGTCGTTAGTCGTTCAGGCACGCGAGGCACTCGTCCGGCGTGCCGAGATCGAGCATCACGCCGAACACCCCGCGGCCGCCGCCGATCGTGGCCGCGCAACGCGCCTCGCACCCGAGCTCGC
>Ga0070707_100000956_pt1 | contig 28663 bp, 19 predicted proteins | sample KBSK5502metaG_FD_65468 | JGI IMG/M metagenome (GOLD analysis project Ga0070707, IMG submission 65468) | Corn, switchgrass and miscanthus rhizosphere microbial communities from Kellogg Biological Station, Michigan, USA - KBS K5-50-2 metaG | ecosystem: Host-associated > Plants > Roots >... | reverse complement strand
GCTCATGCTGGGTTGCAAGGCCGACTGCCAGATGCAGCTGCTAATGGACCGGCATCGCCCATAAGCTTTGCTTCATATGGATGGCACAAGCACTGTCGCGGGCTCTATCACACGCCGGTCGCCGCGTGATTTTTAGGAATTCGCCAGCCGCACGTCTCAAGTTAAACGACGACCAACGACGGCGATTGGCGGCGAAAGCCAAAAGGCTTGGGCGGAAGAGGCTGGGGCAAGTGGCGACCATCGCCGCGCCGGAAACTCTCTTGACGTGGCACCGTAAGTTGATTACCGAAAACCGCGCTGGGAGTCCGTGTCGAACTCCCGGTCGGCATCCAACGCCTAAGGAAGTTGCGGCGTTGGCTGTCCGCATGGCTGAGGAGAATCGTTCCTGGGGCTATCGACGGATACAGGGAGCATTGGCCAACCTGGGTCACGATCTGGCACACAACACGATCCGGAACATTCTGAAAAGGCACGGCATCGAGCCATCTCCGGAACGAGCGCGGAAGACGACCTGGAAAGAGTTCCTCCAAAGACATTGGGAGCAGATCGTGGCCACCGACTTCTTCAGGACGGATCGGTCGAACCGATCCGGTTTAACGCGTTTGGTCATTCTCGGCTTTATGAAACTGTCGACTCGACGCGTGGACATTGCGGGGACCACATGCGGAACCGATCGACGGTCGATGACTCAGATTGCCCGCAAGGTGACGGATGACATGGAGGAATTAGGCAAGGGAAAGCGCGGTCACATTGCGGAAGAACGTCCACGACCTCGCTGCCATTATCATCACGACAGAAACGAACCAGGTGTCGAAAACGGGCTGACTGTGCCGTTTGCAGCGTCAAATCCGAAGGCGAGTAGACTAAAACGGAAGCGGCGCGATAGACTGCTGAACCCTGATCAGTGCGAAGCAGCGTGACGGTTGTCGGACGCCGAGGGCAGAGCCGGAAAGTGATCACCTTGCTTTAACCTCCGTGAAGGTTCCGTGCCTACCCGACCAGCCAGACACGTCGAGGCGGCGCGATTGCGCTGGGAATGTAAGCGTCTCACTGGACCTCACTGGAACCTCCATGCGAGAAGTGGTACCGGAGCCGGCAGTTTCATGATTTTGAACAGTGCGGGGTTGCAAGGCCGACTGCCAGATGCAGCAGCTAATGGACCGGCATCGCTCATAAGCTTTGCTTCATATGGATGGCAGAAGCACTGTCGCGGGCTCTATCACACGCCGGTCGCCGCATGATTTTTAGGAATTCGCCAGCCACAGGTAGCGCATAGATTCTCATCGAAACAGATCAATGCTGTGAAGGCTGTCTTTCATGTGGCCCAAGAAAGTAAGCCAGATTGGCCCAGCATCATCGGTGGCCGGACCCTAATGCGCGGCGGTAATCCGTCGAACAACATCCATTTTTATCTATTCCCAACGCCAAGGATCTGCTGAGCAATGCGCGGGCAACCCCACCGAGGATTTCGCTGTTTCATTTCCGCTACAGCACGAAACAGATCCGACTCGGGCCCTTCGCCGCTGGTTTCGATCGACGTTTTGGTGACTGAGAATATCAACCGATATTTTCCGCGGACCAAGACACGATGAAAACCCATAGTGTCGATGGTTTCACTGCAATTGCGGTGCGCACGAGTCGCGGCGGAAAGCGCACCATCCGGCGATCAGCCTGTCGGACACGCGAAGATCTGGCGCTCGGCGACCTGACCGATTCAAAATCAGTAATTGATGCTTGAGGAGAACGGATTCGGGCCAAAACGGAGCGGACGCCTTTGGGTCGGGCGAGCCTAACAAGAGACGTCACGACGTGAATGGAAAGGAGGAAGAGATTAAGCATTCCGAATACTAACAGGAGCGAATTATTCGGGCTAACTTGGAATTACCCCGGGACAGGCCGACCTAAGAATGGATTTGTCCGAGAAGCTGTTGCGATTGAAACAAAGCTGATTATGGCAGCTACAAATTGATCGCTTGACTCTGGACTATGGTCGAGAGTGTATCCTTTATATATTATGGTGCAGGACTCAAACGACGCCGCGAGCAATATGCAAATTGGAGAAGTTGCAAGGCTGACTGCGCTCACCGTAGATGCGATCCGGTACTATGAGCGCCGAGCCCTGCTTCCAAAAGCTCGGCGGTCACCAGGGCGGTTCCGGCTTTATTGCAGTGAGCACGTGGGTCGCCTTGTTTTCATCAGGCAGATGCAAGGCCTGGGTTTCTCGCTTCGTGAGATCAGGCAACTCTTGGACTTGCGGGAGCACAACCAGGAGGCTTGCCACGAAGTAAAAGACTTGCTGAAGAACAAGCTTGAGATGGTTCGTTCAAAGATTCGAAAACTGGAACAGCTTGAGCATGAATTGGTGCTTGATCTCCGCAAATGCAATCGTGAGTTGGCGGACGGAAACAAGCAAGCGTCGACGAGTTGTCCAATCTTAAGCCGCAGTCCGAATGGGAGGAAAAGAGGAGCGTCATGATGACAATAGAGGTTCTTTACGTGCCGGGGTGTCCAAACCATCAGGCCGCCCTTAGCAGGCTCAAGAAAATCTTGCAGTCGGAGGCAGTGGATGTTCCCGTTCAGGAAATCGCTGTCATAGATGAGGCAGCCGCCCGGTCGCTGCGCTTTCCCGGTTCTCCCACAATACGTATTAATGGCCTGGACGCAGAACCGAATAGCCAGGGATCCGTTGGAATTACATGCAGGCTGTACTCAGGTCGTAGTGGCTTGCCGTCGGAAGAAACTCTGCAGCGCGCGATTTCTGCAGCAAGGATGGAAGAGGGAAATATATGAATGTGCTGATTATGGCTGCTGTACTCTGCCCCCGCCGTCAATGGGGGGAACTCGTACAGGCAGAGTGAGATTGATATGAAAGGCGATGAGACAAGGGGCGTCAGTTCCAGTCAGAGCTGTGCAACAAGCGATTTGGTTTGTGGACCAGGCGCAGTCGTATTGTGGTATCTTCCCGCGGTTGCGTTGCTCGCAGGTTTAGTATGGAGTGCGGTGCGTTTCTGGCTTTGGACTCCAGCGTTCGCAATCATGGGTATCGCCTGCCTGGCCAATGCCGCCCGATGTCGCCGCCTGCATTGCTATTTTACAGGGCCGCTCTTTTTGCTTGCGGCGGCTTATGTTGCGCTTGCAGGATTCAATGTGCTACGCATGCGTCCGGGTATTGTTCTCGGCGCGGTATTTGGAATGACCGTACTCGCATTTTTAGCAGAAGTCCCTTTCGGCAGATACAGGGGGAGGGACATGGCATCTGGTAATAAACAATGCACGCCATTGGAAAACAAGTAAGCGAGAAAGGCGCGAACGCAAGATATACGACGACTGCGAGCGTAGCTGCGCTGGGGAGCGTGCTCTTGGCGTCGAGCTGTTGCTTGCCGCTGTTTCCATTCTTGTTCGCAGCTGGAGCGGCAGGAACCTCAGCATTCTTTGTGAAGGTGCGGCCGTTTCTCATGACAGCGTCCTTGCTGTCGGTCGCTTACGGTTTTTATCAAATAAGGCGGGCAAAGCAGTGCAAATGTCGGCCGAATGTCGTGAGCACGACTTTGTTGTGGTTTTCAGCAGTTGTCGTCGTCGTTTTCATTCTGTTTCCACAGGCTATTGCGAATTTCGTTGCGGACATTCTGGCGAGCTGACATGACGCACAGCAGTGGCATTTTGGTAGGTCCAGCAGCAATCGTGTCGATGGTCTTCTATTATTTGATTCCATTTATGATCGTTGCTGGAGCGCCTGATTCTTTGGCTAAGTTGCGACCATTCGTCATATCAAGTTCGGTGTTGCTGATTGCTTTTGGTTTTTATCAATCATGGCGAAGCAAGCGGTCCCAGCTTTCGCCAAGCAAATTGAGCTTGCCTCTGATCTGGTTTTCAACCATCGTTGTGCTCGGGATGATCCTGTTCCCTCAGACGATAGCAAACGTGTTAGCGACACTGGCGCAATGACATGAGACACAAGCGTATCCTCATCGGCTGCGGTATCGCGGTCATGTTGCTGGTTTTATACTATTTTTACGGCGGAAGCACTGTCCCTAGCGGCCAACAGCCACTGGTTCGCTTAAACGCTTCGAATCTCGTATCGCTAAAGGACGCTTTTAATGGATCCGCCGATTCCTTGCGATTGCTGGTCCTGGTCTCACCTACCTGAGCAGTCTGCTTGCAGGGGGCCTCTGCACTCGAAAGATTGCTCAGTGAACGAGACGACGCAGGAGTACAAGTATTCGTGATTTGGGAGCCTGTATTGCCAACCGATCTGGCGGCGCCTTCGACTGCCACTCTTCGGCGACTCTCGGACCTCAGGGTCTCTCAATACTGGGACAAAGAGCATCTCGTGTCTCGCCTGCTTGGGGAACACGACAGTTCGTCGGTCGTTTGGGACTATGTCGCGGTGCATCAGCCGGGAAAACTTTGGGATCAAGCACCGCCAGAAGCAGGTTTTTCGGGCCGTCCCGTCGTTCGCTCCATTGGCGGAACGAGAGACGCGATGCAACGGATGCAACGAATACTGCAACCTTCTCAGCCGTAGTCGATTCTCACTCCACATTGTGCATATCTCATGATCGGGTTATAAAGGCACTCTATCGATCTTGGAGTATAGGTGATGCCAATCCTTGACGTCGTGGTCCCCCAGTTAGGCGAGGGCTTGCAAGAAGTGCTGGTCCAGAAGTTCCTAAAGAAGCCTGGTGAGTTCGTCCAACGCGATGAGCCGATCTACACCATGGAGACCGACAAAGCAGTCCTCGAAGTCGAGTCGCCCTATGCGGGAACCCTTACGGAATGGTTGGCCGAGGAGGGTAAAGTCGTTCCCGTCGGCGCACTCATCGCTCGTATCGAAAGCACTGCCAGCGTGGCAGTGGTGAAGCCATCCGCATCAATGTCTGCAAGCACACTGTCAGCGGCTGACCCGGCAGAGATGGCCGCCTCGTCCGCCGTTGAGCGAGACAAAAAGTCGGTTACCAGCTCCCCATCTCTGCCACGGGCCACAAGTGTTTTCGTGCCTCCACGGACTCGCGCTTATTGCAGGAAATTGGCGATCTCGGGCGACGAGATCAAGCGAATCCCAGCGCCTAGCGGCACGTTGATGCCAACCGACGTGGATCGTTACCTGGCTGTCAAGTCCGAACCGGTGCCGAAGAGGGAGGAACCCGTTAAGGCCACCACGTCGGCCGACTTTGAAGATTATCCTCTCCCGGCACGCCAGCGCGTGTTCAACTTTCGGCTCAAGCGGAGCGCTCAATTAATAGTTCCAGGTACCATGAAACGGGAGTTGGACTGGCAGCGGTTGGAAGCGGCGGCGAAAGCCCTTGGTCGGCCGAACCCTGAGCTTCAGTCATCCGACTTTGAGACTTTCGCCTATGCACTTGTTCAAGCCACTCGTGATCATCCGGAGTTCCGCTCGGTCCTCATCGGTGACGAGGTCGTTCGCCAGTTCGAATACCTGAATTTGGGAATCGCGGTTCAGCGGCCGAGTGGCGAGCTATTGATGGCAGTCGTTCCAAAAGCAGATCGCCTGGATTTCACATCCTTCGTTACCACCACGCAGCTTCGGGTCAGGCAAGCGCTCGAAGGTGAAGATCAAGTCAATGAACAGGTTCCCCTACACCTTAACTATGTTAGGAGCTTAGAAATTACGGATGGCACTTCGGTGTTGGTCGCTCCTGCCGTTGCCGTCGTGTTTCTGGGCGCGCCTACCGGCCGCCCTCCGGAAAAGAAAGCCAACCTGGGAATAACCTTCGACCACCGTTTGATCAACGGCGTCAGTGCTGCAAACCTTCTCGCCAAGATCGTTCGTAAAATAAACAGCTTTGCTTCAGAGGGAGCCGAACAACAAAACAAGAAATCCCTTTGGGACAGTGTGTCTGTAAGCACGCTTCGTGAGATGGAACCCAGACAACGCCGAACGACTCTGGAGAAGCTGCTTATCGAACAGATAGCAGCAATGATAGAGAGTTCTCCCGCACACATCGATCCTCGCGCGCCCTTTCGTCTGCTGGGTGTCAGCTCTCGCATGGCCCTTGAGCTCACAAACCTCCTTGAAACAAACCTGAGGCGGAGTTTATCCGCCACGTTGCTGTGGACCTATCCGAGCATCGCCGAGCTCGCCGCTCACCTTGCAGATGATACCGATAAGCGTGTGGCGAATCTCGGGGATGCGCATGCGGAGACGCACAAGGGAGGGCTTCCAGTATTAGCAACTCTCGATGGTCTTGAGAACCTTTCGGAAGAGGAGGCGGAGGCGTTATTGAAAAAGAAGGTCGAGGGGCAACTGTGAAAGTGCTTGGAAGGGCCGCTTAAGGATTTGCCTGCTCAGAGGAAGCCAAAACCCGCTCGACGAACCATTGTTTCTCCGTCAGCTCGCCAAAAAAACTTTCTTCCTCAATGCGCGACGTTCTGCATGGCTCGAAACTTCTTGACACGTCAGGTTGCGGCATTATTAGATGCGTCTGCGCAATTTCACTTAATGTAAGAACTCCAATCCGGCCTAAGATGGGCCTCCGTCATGTCATCGACATCTGTCGCGAGAGAGGTGACGAATGAAAGTTCATCTTCGACCCATCGTATCCCTCCTTTTGCAAATCACTTTCTTGTCGATCCCACATTCATTATTGGCGCAATCAGGGGCCAACACGGGACAAATCGTCGGGCAGGTCGTCGATCAGTCGGGAAGTTCCGTCGCGGGAGCTGAAGTGACCGTCCGCAATAGGGACACGAACTTCAGTCGAAACATAAGTACCGACGGCGCCGGTCGATACGCGGCTTTGTATCTCCCTCTGGGACGATACGAGGTCAGCGTTAGGGCAACCGGGTTTGAAACACCATCGCAGGAGGCCTTTGTCACGCTGGGCAGTTCGGTCTCAACGAATTTCAACCTATCAGTTGAAGCCAAAACCGAATCGATCGAGATAACCACCGAGACGCCAGGCATTGAGCCGACACGTGCGGCGCCCAAGTCCATTCTCACTGATCTGCAGATTCACCAATTGCCTTCGAATGGACGGCGGCTGCAGAACTTCGTCATTCAGACACCCACCGCTCTCATCGAGCCTGAGTGCAGAGGTTTTTCAGTCTCCGGGCAGAAGGGTATTTATGCCAATGTCAGTATCGACGGAGGTGACTACGACAGCACCTGGGCGTGTGGCGTGCGAGGCCGCTCCGAATCCGCTCCCAGTTTCGGATTGGAGGCATTGCAAGAAATTCAGGTAGTGCGCAACACTTTCAACGCCGAATTTGGGCGCTCCACGGGCGGTGTCATCCAAATGTCGACCAAGTCCGGCACCAACCAGTTTCACGGGTCCTCTTACTATCTGTTTCGTGACGGAAATCTCGCCGCCAGGGATGCCTTCAGTCGTTCCCCGATTGCGAGGGCTCAGCAGTTTGGCGGTTCAGTTGGAGGTCCCATCCAGAAGGACAGGACGTTCTTTTTCACGGCATCCGAGTTTCAGTTGGGTAGCAAGCCGGTTCAGGTGCTTTATTCTGTGCTCGATTCCCAGAATCTCCGCAGTACTCCCGGCGCCCAGGCATTGCTGAGCGTCGCGCCCGAAGGGCCGTTCAACGCCGTCAGTAACTCGCAATCGGTCATCAATCGGGTGGATCACCGGTTCTCTGAGACAAATACTTTTTTTGGACGATTTGACTTTACCAGAACTGTTCAAACAAACTCGCCGGGGGCGACGAATCTTGGCAGCGGCCTGGGCATAGCTTCCACGTCCACTGCAGCCGCGTCGAACCAACTGACTCAGCCGGACTCGAACTACACTCTATTAGGTCAATTGACATCGACGCTCTCGAGCAAGAACCTGAACGAATTGCGCCTTCAGTTCTCCCACGAGATACGGCCTCGCATCCATCTGGGAACAGGACCGCAGGTCACAGTTAACAACGCGGGGAGCGCAGTGGCCATTTATGGAACGGCACCGCAGGGATCTTGGGGCAATGTCGGGTTTGAATCCAGAGATAGCCGTTATCAACTTGCAGAAAACTTTTCGAGCGTCAGCGGCGCGCATACGACGAAACTTGGTGTTGACTATCAGCGATTGGCTGGGAACGCCGTATATAACCAAACCAGCGGCGGCGCTTACACGTTCAACAGCGTCGCGGATTTCATAGCGCGTAGTCCGGCGATTTATACACAGTTTACCGGCAGCGGCTCGATCGATCTCGTTATTCATGAGCTGGGTGCATACATACAGGATGAATGGAGGGTCCGGCCTGATCTCACAATCAGCCCCGGCCTTCGGTATGAGGCGCAATTCAATCCCAACTATCACACTCCCAGTGCACCTCAAAATCGGTACCCACTGGCAACCTTTATTCCAAATGACACAAGGATGATCGCTCCGCGGCTCGGTTTAGCGTGGGATGTCGGTCGTGCCGGAAAGACAGTAATTCGCGCGGGCGGCGGTTTTTACTATGCGCCTACATACATGAGCTTGATTGCGCAATCCATCCTATTTAACGGTGGCAATCCAGACGAGGCGTATTCGGTGACGGTCAATAACCCGGCCACTCTTATCAATGCGTTCCAGAGAGTAGGTGTGAATCTCCAAACGGCTCCGCTGAACAACCTTCCCGTATTCACTTCGAGCCAATTTGAAGAATTGGTTCGCGCAGGTACCGGCATCACTGGAGTGAGCTATTTTGATCCAAAGTTCCGTAATCCGAGAGCGTTGCAGTGGCAGGGCGGGATCGAGAGAGAAATCAGCAGAGGCATCACGATCTCGGAGAATTTCACATATGTTAATACAGTCGGGGTGGCCCGCGAGCGCGACACCAATCTGGGTGCTCCGGTGGTGGACGCTACCGGTCGGAATATTTATTCGAACCCACGCCCATTTTCGGCTTTTGGTATAGCTCAAGTCACGGAAGCCGCTGGACGGTCGCTCTATCGCGGTTTAACGACAACCTTGAATGCGCGGCGGAATCGATTTGTTGTGGACGTCTACTACACACGTTCATGGAACTACACATATGACGACGTAGAGCGGGGCTTTACGTCTGTCCGCTACGCGGATGTGAACAACATCGCGAGCGAATACAACAAATCGAATATCGACGAGCCGAATCAGTTCCTGGTTAACGGGAATTACTTTCTGCCACTCGGCTTCGAAATCGGCTCGTCGGGCCGGTTCACCTCGGGAAGGCCCTTTAACGCAACCGCAGGTACTGACCTAAACCGCGATGGAAACAACACGGACCGCCCTGTCGTCAACGGCGTGATGATCCGGCGAAACACCTTTCGAAATAACGGATTTAAGGATGTGAGTTTGCGCCTCCAGAAGAGTTTTATTTTGCCGAAAGAGAAAGGCAGGTTGTCGATTAGCGCCGAGTTCTTTAACCTGTTCAACTTTGCTAACGTGCAATTAGCAGGTGCAGCTTTTACCTACGGACCTGGTAGCGTCGTTCAGAACGGGAGCGTAGTTTCACAGCCGCCGCCGGCGGCTTTTGGTCAAGTCAAGAACCCGCAGGGAGAGTATTACCAATACAACGTTGCAGGGGACCCATTCCAGGCACAATTCGGGATGCGATTCCAGTTCTGATTATTGTCTAGTCAAATGGGACTTGAGTGGTGATTCTTCATTATTCTGCTCCTCCTTTCGCCAGGCAGAGGCATCTATGCGATTGAGAAAAACACTACTGAATCAAACGGTGTTGGGTCTGACGTTGCTTTTCGGAATTAGTTTGGGATCAGCCGAAGCAGAGCCCATCCGATGGTACACGACCCTTCAGCAAGCGACAGCGGCTGCGCAGGGAGCCAACAAACCCATCATGATTGAATTTTGGGCAGATTGGTGCTCGCCCTGTAAGGTCATGGAAACGGAGGTCTACACAGATCCCGGTGTGGTCGCGGTTCTCACTCAGAAGATGATTACCGTGCGTCTCAACTTCGACAACCAGAAGGAGTTGGTCCGTCGCTATAACGTCGAAGCAATTCCTCATCTGGTCTTCACTGATTCCTATGGCTTGGAACTGCTGTACCATCGCGGGATACTTGGAGCTAAAGACCTGACCGCTGTCATTCAGGCCTTGCCAAGGGATATTTCGGAGTTCAATCGCTTGGATCGAATCTTGCAAAAAGACAATGATAATTTCGAAGCCCTTGAAGGCATGGCATCATTATTGAGAACCGCCGGTCTTTACATATCGAGCAATGAGTTTTACGAGAAAGCGCTGAAAAGGGATGAAGCGAAGAAGAACTCGAAATTAAGGGAAGCCGTCCTGTTTCGAATGGGACTCAATTTCCTGGAGCTGAAGGATGGGAAACACGCAGCTCCGATTTTCGACCGGTGTATGAAAGAATTTTCCAAGAGCGAGGACCGGCCGAACTTTCTGTTCGGATTGAGTCAAGCATACGTTTTGATGGAAAAAAAGGTCGATGCCCGTAAACTGCTTGACTCGCTGATCGCTACATTCCCGCAAAGCGAAGCCGCAAGGAAGGCGCGGCAAGCGTTACAAGCGTTTTGACGTCTAGCGAGTGCGGCTCTGAGGAAGGTTATGGCGTGCCTTCGTTCAGAAGTAGTAGGGCACCGCACCGGTCTGGATGCCTGCGCCCACGGCGAGGATGATTCCGATATCGCCGGGGTCTGGCGCATGTGTTTTGTGAAGTTCCTGTAGGGAATACGCCAAAGATGACGTAAACATATCTTGATCTCCAAGAGCCGCATCGACGACGATGTTTGGCGATATGGGCAGCCTCTGACGCAAGGCCGCGACGAAATTGGAGGAGATTTGCGGCGGAAGGACTGCAGCCAGGTCATTGGGAGAAAGTCCCTCCCGCTCGAGCACGTCGTGGAACGTCGCTTCGACGCACGTGAGGTAATCGTCGTCGAGTGACGACTTCCTGCGAAAGGACATCTGGATCGTTCCATTTGTCCGGGCGAGATGCGCACAAGAGGCATCGACGTGCGCCAGAAAGTCGCGGAACAGGAACCCCCCGAAACCCTGCTTTCTATCTCCGCTGGGCACGAGGAGAACAGCAGACGCGGATTCACGAATGCCGCGCAGTTCTGCCGAAGCCAATCCGGCATTGTTCTCGATCTCGGCGGCGACGACCATCGCCCGGCGGTACCGGCGGGTCTGGAGCATAGCGACGGCACAGAAACAGGCATTGAGAAAGCCTAGTGAGCTGTTCATGACGTCGAAAGCGAATAGGTGTTTGTCTTCAACCGAAGCTCGTTTGAAACCCAGTTCGCCGGCCAGGAGCGTGGCGATTGCCGGCTCACAGATTACGTCGCTCCGATAGACGCCGCTGTAAATCAGCAAGTCGATGTCGTCGGCCGATCGCGAAGATGCGCGCAGGCAATTCTCGGCGGCTCGCACGAGCAGCTCCATCGAGCTTGATCTTTTGCCGGCGGTAGCCCGAGAGGTCCCGAGCGCCTCGATTCGCACTCGCAGCAATCCGTGTTCAGAGAAATGGCGTCCCGGACTGGCGGTCGAGGGCCGGACGGTCACGACGTCCTGTGTCGGAGAGCGCAAACGTGCCGGAAGACCATCGAAAGTATACAGCGCCGCACCGGCGGTCAGTCCGGAAGCAACAATGCCAAAGACGGTCTTATCGCCTTCCCTGATTGCTCCAGCGCGAATGCAATCGCCGAGAGCAACAAAATGAGTCGTGCTGGCTGTATTCCCACGCTCGGCGAGATTATTAATCATGTTGATTCGACTCCAAATCGCCCGGCCGACCAACCGCTGCAGCTCGCGGGATGTCGCGTCGATGCTCGTTTTTGAAGTCTGATGAATCAGAACATGCCGAACTTCATCAAAGTGCCAGCCATGACGCCGCGCCATGTTTAGACAGTGGCTGGTTGTGTACTTGATTCCTGACGTGGTGAGGGTCACCATGTCGGTGTGCATAATCACGCCACCGTGTTCCTGATCGGTGGGCTTTGCGATACAGTAGGAACTGTACTCGCTGATTGTGAACATCTCTATAGCGTGAAAGCCTACGTCAGCCGATGGAGCTGCTTCGATGATCACGGCAGCACCGGCGTCACCCAGTGTGAGACAAGGAACGCGGTTGTCGAGGTCACCTTCGATTTCCTTTTGGGCCGTTTTTGTAAGATGGGTGATGTACTCGCCACTGACTACCATCCCTCGCTTCACCAACCCGGCACGGATCATCACGTCGATGACGTGGATGGCTGCGAACATTCCGGCACACGCGCAGTTAACATCGAAAACAAGGGCGTTAGAGAAACCCAGCTTGTGTTTCAGCTTTACGGCAGTAGAGGGCTCAAAGAAGACTTGAAAATTCGGCCCGTCATAGCGTGCGATGTTCGCGGATATCAGTATATCGATGTCGCGCGCAGAGTACCGAGAATGCTTCAGGCAATCCAGAATGGCCTTTTCGGCCAGGTCAATCGAGAACTCGGTCTCGCCGGCTACGCGCCGGGAGTGGATACCCGTGAGGGATTCAAAGGGAAAGCGAATCTCGTGTTTGCAACCACCCAGAATCTCGGTGGTCAAGACAGACTTGGGAGGCAAGTAGACCCCAAGGCTCTCAATGACTGTAGAAGTATCGGTCATGATGGCACGGGGGCCGAGCCGTGTAAGAAACGCGCCAGGCGATCGATTCCTTCGTCAACTGAAATGGCCGGTTCGTAGCCGAGATCCCTTCTCGCTGCGCTGATATCGAACCAATGAGCGGTAGCGAGTTCACGGGCCACAAATCGCGTTATCAATGGTTCCTCCGAAGGCCTCAACAGGCGGTGAAGACTCTCCAGCACGGCGCCAACCATGTAGGCGACCGAAGGAGGAATAGAGGGTAGGTGTGGCGGTAGAGAGGCCGCGCGAAGGATCTTCCCCAGCCAATCACCCATGGGCAAAGGTTCGCCATTAGTTACGAAGTAGACTCTCCCGGCGCAGGTAGCCTCAGGGGTCAGGCGATCAGCGGCCAACAGGTGGGCGGCAGCGGCATTGTCGATGTACGTAAAGTCGACAAGATTCCGTCCGTCGCCGACCAGTCGAAGTCGGCCAGCCTGGGCACGCTTGATGATGCGCGGCACGAGGTGTGGATCGCCAGGCCCCCACACCAAATGTGGTCGTAAGGCGATGGTCGCCAGCTGCTGCGAGTTGGCTGCGAGAACGAGTCGTTCGGCGAGTGCCTTCGTTTCCGGGTAAGGGCTCAAGTAACGCCTTGCATAGGGTGCCGACTCGTCCAGTCCTCCGTCATCATGCCCGGTGAAGACGACACTGGGCGAACTCGTATAGACAAGCTTGGAAACGCGGTAGCGCTTAGACAGCTCGATGACACGACGCGTTCCGACTACGTTGGTGTTATAGAAGTCGTGATATTTTCCCCACACTCCGACTTTGGCGGCGACATGGAAAACCACCTCACAACCCTTGATGGCTCGCGCCAGGCTGTCAACATCACTGAGATCGCCGCGAAAGCACTCGATGCCGACAGATTCGAGGTCGGCATACTTTCCGCGTTGAAACGTGCGAACGTGATCTCCCCGCTCGCGGAGCTGATGAACAATGGCCCCCCCAAGAAAACCGCCTCCGCCCGTCACCAGAGCCTTCATGTAAGTCTCCTTTGCGCAAGCATGGCGAGTTTTTCGCGAACAATCTTCGCGTTATGGCGCGCGTCGACGGGAAAGTCCGAACAGAAGAGAATCTTTTTGATGGCCCGCGTGTGCTGATATTTCGCTCCGATCTGCAGAAGTTCTTCGCGAATCCGCTTCCGGACGCTGCCTTTGACTTTTCCCTCCAGTTGAACACAGAGTGCGGGATTCGTCTTCCCGTCGATCACCACCGGTACTAGGGCGCTCCTGAAAACGTTATTGTGTGTGTTGAATACTGCCTCACAGGGCACCGTAAAGTAAACGCCAAAATCCGTGACGACCCGCTGACTCTTGCGCCCACAGAACCACAGTCGTCCTTCGCCATCCAAATAGCCCAGATCACCCATGCGGTGAAAAGCACCATTGTTCGAGTCCGGAATCTTCGCCAGATGGTTTGACTCATGTCGATTGTAGTATTCTCGCGTCACTCCTTTGCCACGCACGACGATCTCTCCGATCTCCTTTGCCTTCAGACATAGATCTTCGGACCACTTCTCGATTGCTTCGTCGGTGATCCTGATGATGCGCACTTCGACATCGCCGCAAGGCCTTCCGACGCAGACTCCCTGACCCTCCTCGGTTGCGCGATAGGTCTCAGCAAGAATCTCGTCACTCCCAATGGAGGTTACGAGTAACGCTTCCGTAGCCCCATACGGAGTAAAGACCTGAACGCCAGGCTCCAACATCTGGGTGATCCGTCTAATGACGTCGACCCCTACCGGGGCGCCAGCCGACATCACACGCTTTAGGGAGGGAAGCTTGACTCCGTTGCGGACGCCCCAGCGGCCCAGAACGTTCAACAATGCCGGTGAACCAAACATGTGAGTAATGCCGAAGCTGCCGATCGCTTCGGCAATCCTTTGAGGGTTGGCGCGGGCGGGCCGCAGAAAGTCCATGTCAGCTATGATCGTGGTGACACCCATAGCCAAAGTGAAGAATGAGAAATGTGGAAAAGTTGTGAGTTCGATTTCGCCGCGTTCAATGCCATACGCTTCCCGGAGCGTTTTCAGTTGCTCGTGGAACATGCCGTGGGTGTATACGACGCCCTTCGGGGCGCCGGTACTGCCGCTGGTGAACACAATCGCGGCCGGCGCCTCTATGCCCACATCGGCTGGCAGACGCTTGTTAATGCGTGAGGAGTCTGCAGTCCCAGACATGAAACGATCGATAGTCCATTTCCTCGATCCCGTCACCACGTTGATCCGAATGGTCTCTCGCGACCAGCCCATGAGACGGCGCAAGAAATGGGCGATCGGGACGCCAATAAATGCCGTAGGTCGCACCTCGGCCAAACACTTCCGTATATTCTTCGCCCCAATCCCCGGATCCACCCCAACCATCACCGCACCGGTCTTGAATAGAGCAAATGCAAACGTCAGAAAATCAAGACTCGGTCTTACCATGAAAACGGTCCGAACTCCTGGCCCAACGCCAACCGCGCTCAAAGCTTGGGCGATGCGATTGCTCTCGGCGTCCAATTGCCCGAAGGTATAGTGAGTGTAGGCAACACGGCCCCGTGCGTCGCGTCCCTCGGGGCAGAGAACAGCAAGGGCATGAGGCTGGACGTGCGCCATGTAGCACAGATGAGATGCAAAATTGGCTGTGATCTCGGGGATGGGCGGCATTTCAGGCCTCCTTTGCATCGCGCGTTCCCGGATTGTCCTCCAGGAAACGGCGCAATAGTCGAGCAATTTCGTTCCCGGCGTCCTCCAGCACATAATGACCGGCGTTCTCGAAAGAGTGAACTATCGCGTTCGGCAGATGCTTGCGCCAGGTGGCGAGGAAATGGCGGTCGAAGATGAAATCCCTGAGGCCCCAGCAAATCAAGGCCGGAATGTCGCGGAACTGAGGAAGATGCGATTCCACGTTGCTGACCATGCCGTAGACCCTATCGCCCGGTCGCCGAGGGATGTCTTGTACGAATCTCATGATGGCGATCCTATTGCGCCAGGAATCGTAGGGGTAGAGATACGCGGAGACGATCGCAGAGTCCGGTGGACGACAAGTGATGCAAAACCTAACTGCTATACGGCAAAACTCGTTAGCTCCGCGTACCAGCAGGGGCCCGAGCACCGGCGCTCGACAGATTGCCAATTGCCAGGGAAATCGCCTCCCTGGCGGAAGGTGAAAGGCAGCAGTGTTGAGAATGATCAGCCGCCGAATACGCTCAGGATGACGGGTACCGTAGACAAGGCCGATCATTCCCCCCCAATCATGAAGTACGAGAGTCAGGTCGCGAGTGACTTGCACTTGATCCAGGAGCATCGTGAGATCCGCGACGCGACTGGACAACGTATAGTCGTAACGAGTGTCGTCTGGCTTGTCCGACAGGCCCATTCCGATGTGATCGGGAACGATGACGCGATACCGATCCCGAAGCTCGGTGACCAATGTGCGGAAAAAGAAGGACCACGTAGGATTCCCGTGAAGCATTATTACGGGTTCGCCATCGCGGGGTCCCTCGTCTAAGTAGTGGAGGCGGTTACCCTGGATATTCAGATAATGGCTGGCGAAGTCATAGTTTGGAAACTGCATGGATTTCATCGGTGTCTCAAGACACCTCGTTTATTAAACAGGTGAACGGCGACTTCAATCCCGCTGCTGACCATAGAGTCGACCAAGGCAAACATTAAACCGGTGCGCTCACTGAACCCCAACTCATCCAAGACAGCCAGGACGAGGTCGCTTGCGTATGCCTTCTTTTCCGGTCCGCTGAGCGAAAGGTAGCCTTCTGCCTCTTGGACCACTTCGAACAGTAATTCGACCATGGCGATCAACTGTTTCCGGTGCGTGCCTGTCCACTGCATCAGGTTTGAAAACCCAGTGATAAGGTCCTTCTCCTTGACGATCAAACCTTCGCGTTCGACAGCCTGTAGAGCAGGGAGTACTTCCGGTCGTAGCTGTACTCTAGGCCGGACTAAATCTCGAATGCGGGCCACAACCCAGGCTATCGCAAGGGTTAGTGGTCGAAGCGCGGCCCACAGCCACCTCCTGAATATAGAGAGCACCGGACCCGCGGATGGCTCCTCTTCTTTCCATAAGCCGTAACGATTCGCTGAAAGAACGACAGCATCTATCGTCCAGTCAACCGCTATTTCGATAACGACCGGGACGAAAAATTCGGGAACATGCGGAATTTCGAAGTGTCGGCCCCGCAATAAATACCCAACGACTTCCTTCACCTCGGCCTTCTTAATAGCCCCCATCCCTGGTCTGTCCCCATACCGCTGTTCCTGTGTCTGGACTAATACTTCAATTAGATCAACCCAGACGACAACCGCTCTCTCTACTTGCTCTCTTTTCTTGGCAAGGGATTCCAGGACCTCGACGATGTCCTTCTCGACGCCACCGCCAAGTGCAGTCCGGAGAAGCTTTCTCAGGCTCCAAATGTCCGCTCTAAATCTGTTTCGCCGGTCGGTGGACCTGGAGACGGGGCAAAGAGATTTGAAAACGAAATCGACCAACTGATTCAGCATCTCAACGACCTCGTTGGGATACTGCCAGATTCCCCCACTTGATGCCTGTGAATGCCTCATCTCAGTCGTCTCCACTGAAAATAGGTTGAAATGTAGATAAGAACTAACACTCCGTAAAGCGGCCAGCACAACGATATTCCGAACACCCTGGGAAGCTGAGCCTGCGTGATAAGAACGGCGATCCCTAGAGACAGGATGGACGTTACCAACAAGCGTACACGCCGGCTACGGGTCCGCGCAGTTGTTTGGGTCTCCGAGACATCAACTTTAACTGTAAGCCGACCCTCCGTGAGGTCGGCCAGAATCTGGCGGAGCTGTCCTGGTAAATCCTGCCCGAGAGCCAACATATTTAGAAGGATGGGCTGCAACTTTGCGGGATCGAGAGAGTGGAAAGCCTCTTCAACCGCCAGGGCGGAAAAGAACTCTTGACCAACGGCACGCACGTCTAATTCAGGAGCGAGACTGGCGGCAACCGATTCTGCCGTCAGCAACGCCCTGTACATGGAAAGGATTTGGGTTGGAACTTTGAATCCATGGCGGCGCGTGGCGCGCATGATTCCGACCATCCATTGTGCAATGGGCGAGCGCTCCATCTGGCTTCTCTTGTTGACACCATCAATGCCGTTATTGGCCGACTTTCCTAACCAAGTTCTTGTTTCGGCCATAAACTCCATTCGGAGGCCTTCGATATCGGTTCTCTCGCCCGGGATCAGAATCTGCGTCAGCGCTTTGAACATCTGCTCCAAGTCACCGCTATAAACGGCAGTGATATATCGCAGTTGATCTTTGCGCAGTGTCTCGTCCAGTTCGTCACAAAGCGCAAAGTCGACGTAACCGACCACACTTCCGGGCAAAACAAGAAGATTGCCGGGATGCAAGTCGGCGTGGAAGAACTGATAGCGGAAAATCTGTCCAAGTGTGGATCTGACCAGATTCGCAGCGAACTGATTCCAATCCGCTCCGAAGTTTTTGACGCGCTCAAGCTCTTCGGGGCGGCCCGATCGAAGTGCAATCAAGATTTCGCTGACAGGTACTCCACTGAGGAACTCAGCCGTTAACACTCTCGCACTGCTGAGATCCGGATACGGCTTGGGAACCCTTTCATAGGGGCTGTTAAGGGTAAGTTGATACAGGCGAGTAAGATTCGCCAGTTCGTGGTTGAGATCGATCTCTTGCATCATCCAGGTCGTGAGCTCTTGAAACAGCTCTTGAGGCGATGAGATGAGCGAGAAGCCACTCATTTGCAAGAGACGAGCTAACACCTTGGTGCGTCGTAGGTCCTTCAAAACCCGACCACGGATCTGCGGCCTCTGAATCTTTACCGCCACTTCTTGCCCATCCTTCGTCCGCGCGAGATGAGCTTGCGCCAGGGAACCCGCGGCAAGAGGCCTTGGATTTATGAAGCTGAAGATTTCAGTTGGCTCTCTTCCAAAGTCTTCCCTTAAACTTGCTCGCGCCTGCTCCCACGGGAAAGACGGGACTTGGTCTAAGAGACCCATCAATTCATCGCAATATTCCTGTGGAACAAGATCGGGGCGAAGAGCGAGGAACTGTCCCAGCTTGATGAAGGTGGGCCCCAGTCTTTGCAAAAGGTCACGAAAACCGGCGGGTCCCCGCACAAGGCGATCCGCAAGCGATTTTCGTCCATCCTCTCGTGTGGTATTCACTTTGACAATTCTCTGGCCACCAGCGAAAAGAGCATCAGAGTGGCTCCGACTGACAGCACGACTAGTGCTCCACTCGAATGGATTGTCAGGACTACTAACGATATTCCGCTAATCGTGCCCGCCAACACCTTCGTTGCCGCATTGTTCCGGCGAAGGAGTTGGGGCGACTCCCCGATATCAGGAAGCCATTCGAGTCGTCCTCGAAAAGCGTCGTTTAGAAATTCCGTTGAGTAGTTCGCGATGCTGTAGGCCAGACTGTGAGCATTCTGGGCGAGCCCCTCGCTGGAAAGGAGACGAAGTAATCTCTCGGTAAGCGGGGGACGGAAACGCTGGAAGAAACGTTGCAGCTCGGCCCAAAGATCAAAGACTGCAGAGAGGCGAACGGCACTGGAATCGAGCGTGTTAAGCGCGCCAAAAGAGCAGGGTATCCGTACTCATCCTAAGTCGATTTCGCCGGATCACGCCGAACATTTCACCCCAGTATCTGCCCAAATGACGGTCACGGATTGGTGCGCTCGGATTCTGCATGCCTTGGTACAAACGCCGCAACACCGATTTCCCCTCAATTTCGAAATTCTTAAGGTCGGTGTCATCCGATGGGAACAGAAATTTTCGGTAATATCGAAAGCTCTCATCGACATTACCGAACGCGATGTTTTCAACATGTCCCGTGAGCATTTCTCGCTCGTAATCAGTCAACTCTCCAAAGATGCCGAAATCGATGAAACCGACTGTGTTGTCGTCGCGGATCAGAATGTTACCCGGGTGAGGGTCACCGTGAAAGAGTCCAGTGACAAACAGCTGGTGGAGGGATGCGATCACCAAGTTGCGGCTGGCCTCAACGAATTGCATGTGAGGAAGAAGAGCATGTACTTCCTCGATCTTACCAGCATCGACGAGGTCAGCGATCTTCGCAAGGCTGACGCCTCCCAGGAACTCCATTGTTAGCACTCTGGCTGTTGTGAGCTCCCATTCGATCCTGGGAACAATTTCGTTCGGCGTGGCAGTACGGCGAAGTGCTTCGGCGGTGTGACCCTCGATCCGGAAATCTAACTCACGCAACGTCCATTTACTGAACTCATTGATCAGCTCGCGAGCCGAGATTTTGCCAAGCAAGCCCATCGCATCTGCCAATGCAGCCAGGCGACGTAAGTTGCGCACGTCAGCCATGAAAATCCTTTCGATGCCCGGGCGCTGGATCTTTACCGCGAGCCGCTCGCCAGAGTGACTTCGCGCCTCGTGTACCTGCGCGACAGAAGCGGATGCTATGGGCAGTGGGTCAAAGAAAGCGAAGATCTTTCCGATCGGCCTGTGCAGCTCAACTTCGACGACCGACTTTACTTCGTCATAGGAAAGGGGTGTTGCGTTCTCAAAGAGACGGCTCAATTGCCGATACACGTCCTCGGGCAGGATGTCAAAACGCGTTGCCAGGTATTGGCCAAATTTCAGGTATGTAAGACCCAATTCCTCTATGCCGAGACGCAATCTTTCAGCCGGAGTTGCATCGGCGGACGGCAGGCGAAGAAGCTTTCTCAGCACCGGACTCAGGGCAAACTTCAGAATTACTCGAAGGACAGTTACGAGTCGCTTGACATCAAGGCTAACGGTCTGCCAACTTCGCCGAGTCGACTCATGCATACTGTATTCGAGCGAATTAAAACGATATTGCTTTTACCGCGTTCCGGTTTTCTCCGCATCCTTGTAAGTACTGTAAAATCTTTCGACCATCTTTGAAGGAACATCGAGTGATCGGTCAACGGCTTTGACTAATCCAGCGTAGATGTCGCGCGGTAAGGTCGTTGTTTCAGATCGTTTCCCAGTTCGGGTTTTGGATCGGCCACGCTCGGCGGTTCGTTCTCCGGGTCGGGTCTCCTCAGCAAACGCTTCGACGATGTCGCCGGCGACACGTAATGGTTCCAAGCAAGCAAGCGTAAAGGCCCTCACCGTCTTGCTGGCCTCGCTGATCATGCGATCAGGAAGATTTTTCAACAGTTCTTCAGTCTCTGTTGGTGCGTCATGTGATTGCGCAGAAGTCTCTGTCTGAGCCAGTTCTTCCTGGAGTTCCTTAACCTGGGCGCGAAGTCTCGCGACTTCGTCATGCAATGCTTGCTCCGTTGGTTTCGTGGAATCAGGCATAATAGCCTCCTTTTATAGAATTTGACGTAGCTTCATACGACTTCAAAAGCAACGACTCGAATTCACATTCTGATTCCGGAGTGTTTCTCCAGCGTTTTTGCAGGCAGCTTCCCTATTTCTTCGGGCATTTCATCAACCTTCTGATCCGCTTTGCCGGCAGATGACTCTTGAAATAGCGATTCCCGGATCAAATACTCAGCCACGGCAGCAAGCGTGGGATACTCGAAAAACAGGGTATTGCTCAAAGTGCACTTCAGGCTGGCCTGGAGACGGTTCTGCAGCTCCACAGCCATCAGGGAATCCAGCCCCACATCGAACAACTTGTCTTCCGGTTCGATCCTCATGCCGCTATCGAAAGCCAGCACGCGTTCCACTTCCTGTTTCAGATAGCCGGTCAGTAGTTTCAGCCGCTCGTCCTCGCCGGCTTGGCTCAACCGCCGCAGGATTCCCGAATCTCCTACATGTGCCACTCCAGAGTCCCTCTTGACTTCCCCAGCAAACTCGGAGAACAGCGGCCGCAGCCGATCCGCTGGAAATGTCCCCAAAAATTTGCTCCACTGGATCGGCAGCACCCCGACCTGGGGAATACCTTCTCGTAGCAACAGTTGCTGCAGCACTCTGAGTCCCTGTTCCGGCTCAATCACTCCCACTCCCTGCGAAGCCCATCGACGTTGCACTGCACCTTCTACTGTGGCTGCCATACCTGCCTCACTCCAGGGTCCCCAGTTGATGCTCAACGCCGGCAGTCCCTGCGCTCGCCGGTGATGCGCCAAGGCATCCATAAACGCATTGGCCGCGGCATAGTTTCCTTGCCCGGCAGAGCCCATAAGAGACGCTGAAGAAGAGAAGAAAACGAAAAAGTCCAGGGGCAGATTTCGAGTCAAGCGATGCAAGTTCCAGGATCCTTCCACCTTCGGTGCCATCACCGTAACAAAGCGGGACCAATTCTGCTGTCCCAACACTCCGTCATCCAGAACCCCGGCGGCGTGGATAACCCCTCGCAAGGGCGGGAGGGATGTCCCAAACTTACTTACGAGCGTCGCTACATCCTCTTCTCGCGATACATCTCCCCGCGCCACCACAATCTCTGCGCCCCCCTCCTTCAACTTCCTCAATGCTTCCAGCGGTGCATCAGAAGCACCCCGTCGACTCATCAGCACTATGTGCCGCGCGCCTTGCTCCACAATCCACTGGGCCACGCGCAGTCCCAGGGCACCTAGACCGCCAGTGATCAGATAGGCAGCATCCCCACGGATCTCCTGCACCTCCGAAGCGACTCCAGCAACTCCCGCTTGATGAGACAACACAATCTTCCCCGTATGTTTCGCCTGCGCCATGTGCCGGAAGGCACTGACGGCCTCCCTGATGGGAAAGACTCGCTGTGGGAGGGCCTTCAGCGTCCCATCCGCAAATCCCCCCATCAGTTCCCGCAGCATGGATTGAATTAGAGCAGGTTCACGCCGTGAAGTCTCCAACAGATCCAACACAAAATACGACACATCACTCCGCGACTGGGCTACGCGCTCTCGTTCCCATATACCTCTCTTACCGATCTCCAGAAACCGGCCACCCGCCGCTAGAACGGACAAGCTCTTGGGAATGAACTCCTCCGACAGCGAGTTGAGAATCACATCGACGCCTCGACCGGCCGTGAGCTGCATCACACCTTCAGAAAAGTCCACCGTCCGGGAGTTCATCACATGCTTTATACCCGACGATTTCAGCACTGCCCATTTGCCCGCACTGGCCGTGGCAAAAACCTCGGCGCCGCAGCGTTGGGCCAACTGCACGGCTGCCATCCCCACACCACCAGCGGCCGCATGAATCAATACCCGCTCGCCACGAGACATCTTCGCCATTTTGTCGAGTGCATAGTACGCGGTCAGGAAGGCCACCGGGATTGTCGCCGCCTCTTCGAAACTGAGCGACTCGGGCTTGCACACCACACAAGCGGCCGAGGTCGTGGCAAAACTGCTGAAGCATCCGGGAGCCAGAGCGATAACCGCTTCGCCGAGCTTGAAACCGTCGACGCCTTCTCCGAGGGCTGCGATCTCACCCGCACATTCAAGCCCAAGCGGTCCCGCATCGCCAGGATAAAGCCCTAACGCGTTCAGTACATCGCGGAAATTTAGACCTGTTGCCCGAACCCGAATCTGCACTTCACCAGGGCCCGGAGCGCGGCGTTTAGCTGGTTCGAGGACCAGGTTTTCCAATACCCCACGCCGGGAGATCACCAGCTGATATTGCTGCTCTTCAACGATCGAGGTTCGCGACCCGCCTCGTACCAGCCGGGCCACATGACGCTGCCCTCCTCGATATGCCACCTCATCTTCATCGTCAGCTGTCAAAATCTCATCCAACAAGACTTCGATTCCTTCCGCACCTGCCGCGGGATCTAAATCCACACGTACACAAGCCAGTTCAGGATGCTCCAGACTGATTACGCGGCCGAGGCCCAATAGTGGTGCTTGCCCCACGGCCACCGCGCCCGGCTGCGGACCTACCGCTTGCGCCCCCTTGGTAACCAGCCAAAGACGCGGCGAACGCGACCAGCCAGCTTTGGCTACAGCTTGAATCACATTCAACACGCTGCCGCAGCCCACGGCTTGCGCTTCCTGGAGTGACGAAAGGGACATCTCTTCGTCGACATTGCTGTCCAGCCCCCACAGGTGCACGATGCCCCCGCAACCTTCGCCCGTAGTCTCATGGAATAGCCGCTCGAAGTCTTCATATGGCGTACCCGCCAAAACCGAAATGCAGGTTTGACCTCGCTCTGTCATGAGTTCTATCAGCCGCTCGCCGATACCGCCCCGATCAGTAAAGATCAGCCACTTTCCCGACGATCTACCAGAACCTGACTCCAGGACCAGCTGACGGGCCCGCGACCGCCATTGCGGCTCGTATAGCCAATGACCGAGTCGCGGCTGCCGAGCGCGGCTCAGTACATTCCTACCGGCTCGCTTCAGCAGGAGGCCAGTTAGCTCCGCCACTAACCCTCCTGCATCGTCAAGCAAGCAAAAGTCTGCTTTTAAGGAGTCCTGACTGATGTCAAGCCCGGATCGCAGTCGGGCGTGGCCCCACAATCGGGGAGTGGAAGGACTCACAAACCGCAGGCTTTCTAACCCAATCGGTAACCAGACCCCTTGCTCTGTGGTCAGCTCGCCAGTTTTGAATAGGATTGCTGCAAAAACCTGGAGGCAGGCATCCAAGAGCGCTGGGTGAAGCAAATAGCCTTCAACTCCCGGCAACGCATCGGGCGTCCGGATCGCCCCCAAGCTCTCGCCCTCCCCGCACCAAAGCCGCTCGATTCCCCGAAATGCCGGCCCGTACTCCAATCCTATTTCCCGCAGTTGTCGATAGAAGGCATCTGCTGGAACCTCTTTTTGGCACTGCCCCTGGAGGTGCTCGATACGCGCTGGCAGCGTCCCGGACGTCGCGAGATGGACATTGCCCCCGACATGCAGGGTCCAAGTCCCAACTTGCTGCCCTTCGTTTTTCCGGAAGCTGAAGATTTGAAATTTCGCGTCGCCGGTCCCATTGGGTGTCACGACCAATTGCAAAAGTTGAACCTGATCTTCAGGCAGGATTAAAGGCTCATGAATGAACAAATCGTGTAAGACATAAGGTCCCGCTCCGAGCACCTCCCTCGCTCCAGCCAACGCTATTTCCATGTACGCTGTCGCTGGAAAGACCGGCAACCCGTAGATCCGATGATCAGATAAGAAGGGCTGGGAATCGATCGATTGATAGGATTCGAATTGGATTTCGGCGAGCGGCGACCGGAGCTGAACGCCGAGCAGGGGATGAGCTGCTGGAGTTGCCTCTTCCACTCTTGCTGCAAATCTAGCCGGCTTGGTTTCCAGCCAATAGCGCTGGCGCTGGAACGGATACGTAGGCAACGCAACTTTGCGTCTGCTGTAGTCTCGATCGAACCCCATCCAGTCTACTTCGACGCCACGGACATACATCGCTTGCAGGCTGCCGAGCAGTTGTTGCCAATCGTCGCGCCCCTTCCTCAGCGACGCGAGCCAAACTGCGCTGCCGTCAGCCGCCCAGCACTTCTTTCCCATTCCCAGTAGCGTCGCCTGCGGTCCAACTTCCAGTAGAACGTCACAGCCGAGTTCGCACAGCTTCTGCATCCCCGCCGCAAATCTCACCGGCTCGCGCACATGACGCCGCCAATAATCGGCATCGCAAATGTGGCCCGCCACCAGTTCTCCAGTGAGGTTCGAGATCATGTCGATCTTCGCGGCATTGTAGTTCAACCGTGCTGCCACCTCTTCGAAGGGATCAAGGATCGGTTCCATCAAGGGGGAGTGGAAAGCGTGGGATACATTTAAAGATCGAGATTCGATTCCGCGGGCTTTCAGATCTTTCAGGATAGCCTGGACGGCCTCATAGCGACCCGAGATCACGACCTCTGCCGGACCATTAATAGCTGCGACCGAGACCTGCTTGGTTCGCTGCTCCAGCACCGGCGCTAGCTCATCGAGCGATGTGAACACGGCAACCATCGCGCCTTCTCGGGGGAGCGCCTGCATCAGCCGACCCCGCTCGGCTATCAGCCTCAGTCCATCCTCCAGACTAAATACCCCCGCCAGCCAGGCGGCCACATATTCGCCTACACTGTGCCCGATCACGACCGTTGGTTCGATTCCCCACGAACGCCACAACTCTGCCAGGGCGTATTCCAGTGCGAACAACGCCGGCTGGGTGTAAGCCGTTTCGTCCAAAAGCGAGCTTTCGCCAGACTCCGGATACAGCACCGACAGAAGGGGCTTTTCCAGGTGTGGCCGCAGGAGTTCCTCACACCGGTCCAAAGCCTTGCGGAACGTCGGCTGGGTATCGTAGAGCTGGCGTCCCATCCCAACGTGTTGCGAACCCTGACCCGTGAACAGCCACGCCACCTTCGGTGGAGTTGTTCCCTTAACCGTTCCGCGCATCACTCCGGGAGTCCCAGGCCCGCCGCCTGCCGCTGCCAGTCTTTCTCTCATCTCTTTCGAGGTCGCACCTGCGACCGCCAGACGATGGGAGAATCGCGCGCGTCCAGTGTTAGCCGTAAAACAGATGTCTGCCAACGGTTCATCCGGATGGGCTTCCAGATGTTTCTCGAAAAGGCGCGCGAGTTCCTGAAGAGCTTCCTCGCGTTTCGCCGACAGAGTCAGCATATGGAGAGGCCGTTCTCGTTGGGTTAGGACAGAGTCCTCGTCAGGTGCCTCTTCCAGCAGCACATGGCCGGTCGTTCCTCCTAGGCCGAAAGAGCTCACTGCCGCAACGCGGCGCCGGTCGGAAGTGGGCCATGGATGCAATTTGGTGGGAATGAAAAAGGGCGTCTGCTCGAGCGAGATGTGGGGGTTGAGCTTCTCCAGATGAAGATGTGGAGGAATGGCCCCGTGCTGGAGAGCCAGGATGGTCTTGATCAAGCCAGCCATCCCGGCTACGGGTTCGGTGTGACCAATATTGGTCTTAACAGAGCCGAGAGCGCATGCGACTCCATCGCGGCGCGGCTCGCCATACACCGATTCCAAGGCTTCGAACTCAATTGGATCCCCAAGGGGCGTACCAGTACCGTGGGTTTCTATATAGGAAATTGCGGAGCCATCAAGCCCCGCATTCTCCAAGGCGCCTCGGAGTACTTCCTGTTGACCAAGAACGCTGGGAGCGGTGAGACCATTGCTGCGCCCGTCCTGATTAACGGCTGACCCCCTGATCAGCGCCAGAATCCTGTCGCCGTCGATCACAGCATCGGACAGTCTCTTCAAGAGTACAATTCCGCACCCTTCACCACGAACATAGCCGTCTGCTTGGGCGTCGAAGGTCTTGCACCGGCCATCGCGGGCCAGCATTCGCGATCTGGAAAGGGACATGGTCAAAAGCGGTGAGACCATGAGAAACACCGCGCCGGCGAAAGCCATGTGACTTTCATGACTGCGCAGGCTGTGACAGGCCAGGTGGACCGCGACCAGCGAGGAAGAGCAGGCGGTGTCAACAGCCAGGCTTGGACCGTGCAGGTCCAGCAAATACGACAGCCGATTGGCCACGATGCTGTGCGCATTGCCAGTGGCTGTATAAGAGTCGATGCGTTCTTTCTCCGATAAGTGTAGCGGGGGATATTCAGTGGGCCCGATACCTGCGAAGACTCCGGTATGCGTACGCGCCAACCGATCAGGGGTGAGGCCGGCGTCTTCTAGAGCCTCCCAGGCCACCTCAAGAAACAACCGCTGCTGAGGGTCCATGGTGGCCGCTTCTCGCGGAGAGATACCAAAGAAATCGGCGTCGAAACGATCGATTTGTCTAAGAAAGCCTCCCCAACGGCTGTAGGTCTTCCCGGGAGCATCCGGATTGGCGCTAAAAAACTCGTCCGCGTTCCAGCGGCCTGGAGGGACCTCAGTGATGGCATCCACTCCATCCCTGAGCAGCGTCCAAAACGCATCGGGATTATCAGCGCCCGGAAAGCGGCAAGCCATGCCAATAACGGCGATAGGCTCTCTCACTTGTCGGTCGTTAGCGGCAAGCCGAGATCCCAGTTCAAGAGCCAGGAGTCTAAGCTTGGTCGGTGACAGTCTCGTGATCCGCTCACGAAACTCGGTCGTGTCGGTTTGCTCGTCCCAAGAGCGTAGTCCGCTAGCGCTGGAATGGGGCGCTTGTTCGTTTTCTTTCATCGGCCTTGCTCAAACATTAAACAAAAAACGAGTAACTATTGGCATTGACTCAATCGCTGATGCTCATCCGCTACCTGGTTAATAATGGCGTCGGTCGGGCATTGGACCAGACAGGCCATGCAACCCTCGCAAAGATCGGGTTGAGAAAAGACCATCTTTTGGTTATCGGTCAGAGAAAAGCATTCGACGGGGCAGACTTGATCGCAAAGCTTGCAGCCGATGCATCTCTCTTCGATGATGTCCAGTCGAAGATTAGGGAATCCATAAAAGAATCGCGAGTAACCACACTGCCATAGCGGAGTGTAACTGGGGTAAGAAGTCCCTACCAGGTATGCCCCCACAAAGAGCAAAACGATCCACTGTAAGGAGAACGGCGTCAACCTACCCGTGAGAAACACCTCGCCAGCAATGGTCATGACGCTGGCTGGCAGAAATATCACTGCAGCCTTCTGTACGAAAGTCTTTCCCGGAATGGTATGGCAACCGAGACTGATAATGATGGATAGCGCAGCCAGGATAAGAATAAACCCGGGAGCCACACCAAGCCCGAAAATCAATACGGGGAAGAGCGTGTAGCGCAAACTGAGGCTACCCCACATGGCTATCGACATCTCAAGACGCTCTTTGACGGTGTAGCTCACCCGCATCATTTTTTCGGTCCGGCGCCGAGACTTCAGGAACTCCGGGACATCAGCAGCTTCGACAGGGCCGAAGACAGCCGACCAACCCGTGCGTTTTCTGATCTCGAACAAGTTCATACCGTTGGCGCAGAGCTGCGGCAGAATCAGTCTATGGTGATCCACTAGCTCGGCGATCCGGCTCGTCTTGAGGATCGATATGATGCTGTCAATAGTGAACCTGCCTCCGCCCGCCGCGCACCAGACGTCTATCCCGCTCGCAGGTGCAACCAGCAGAAAACAGTCGACATTTCTTAGCGCACGACAAACTCGGCGGACCGTCAGGTCATAATTAGTCGTCACAAGGACCGGTGACTTGCGGCCGGGATTGCCAATTCGGATCAACCGCGGCCGCGTAGGATAAGGTATCGACCGGAACACATGCTGCAAAATCACGACCTTCGGAAGTGTCCTGAGGAAGTACCACACGCTGTTCGGCTCGCGATAAGTTTCTTCTCCTCGGATATCTGGATGATGGTTTTC
>Ga0070707_100000951_pt1 | contig 28718 bp, 20 predicted proteins | sample KBSK5502metaG_FD_65468 | JGI IMG/M metagenome (GOLD analysis project Ga0070707, IMG submission 65468) | Corn, switchgrass and miscanthus rhizosphere microbial communities from Kellogg Biological Station, Michigan, USA - KBS K5-50-2 metaG | ecosystem: Host-associated > Plants > Roots >... | reverse complement strand
CCAGGCCCAGATCGTCGCGGCCACGCCGCTCGGCCGATTCGGCACGACCGACGAGATCGCCAACGCCGTCGCCTTCCTCGCGTCCGACGATGCGGCGTTCATCACCGGACAAGTGTTGGCGGTCGACGGCGGCCTCGTGATGATGTAATGGCACCGGTGGCTATACTCGCCGCGTCGTGACCAACCAAGCCAGAAAGATCGGGGCCGGCGGGCGGGGCGCGCGGTCCCCGGTGGTCGCCGCTCTCCTGTCGTTCGTCTGGCCCGGCCTGGGTCAGTGGTATGCCGGTCGACCCCGCTCGGCTGTGATCCTGGCCCTGCCGGTGCTCTTCGTGGTCCTCCTGCTCGTCATCTGGCTCGCAGGGGGACTGGCACAGGCGTTGATCGATCTGCTCGCTCCGCCGGCTGCTGTCGCCTTCATCATCATTGTCGCGCTCGAAGGGGCCTGGCGGATCGCCGCGCTCGTCCACGCGGCCATCGCGGCTGTCGGGAATGACCCTGCTCGGCTGCGCCGGGTATCGGTGACCGGACCGATCCTGCTTCTGACGATCCTCGTGGCCGCCAGTCACCTCTGGGCGATCTCGGTCGCATGGTCCCTGTACAACGCCTCGGCTCAGATGTTCGTTGGTGATTCGCGACCGCTTGCCTCGACCGCCCCGGGCGGGTCGGCTCCGCTGGGCTCGGATGGATTCGCTGCCAGCCCGGGGGCGACTCCCGAGTCGGTGAATTCGCGGATCAACATCCTGCTGACCGGTATCGATTCGTCGGCGACGAGGGAGCATGCCCTGACCGACACGCTGATCGTGTTGACCGTCGACCCGACGACAGGCAAGGCCGCCATGATCAGCTTTCCACGCGACATCGCGCGCTTCAAGATCTGGGACGGGCGAACGTACTACGGAAAGATCAACTCGCTGCTCACGTATGCCAACACCCATCCATCCGAGTACCCGGAGGGTGGTCTGCCGACCCTGACTCACGAACTCGGCTTCCTGCTGGGCGTTCCGATCCACTATTACGCCGCCGTTGACCTCCAGGGATTCGTGCAGCTGGTCGATGCGGTGGGGGGAGTGACGGTCGACAATCCCCGCGCGATCGACGACCCGGGTTACGGTGGGTGGACCGACGGCCGGATCGGCTTCACCCTGTCGGCAGGGGTGCACAAGTTGGACGGTCAGACGGCGCTGGCCTATGCCCGTTCGCGAAAGGGAAACGGGGACAACGACTTCACCCGCGCCCGTCGTCAGCAGCAACTGCTCGTCGCCATGCGCGATCGCCTGACCGATCCGTCTCTCCTGATCAAGCTTCCGTCGATCATCACCACTGCGTCTGCAATCCTGAGGACGAACTTTCCGCAGGATCGCGTCAGCGAGATGCTGACCCTGGGACAGAAGGTCTCCGGGGACGATCTGACCAAGCAGGTCGTCCTCGGGCCGCCGTACGCGCTCAACCCGCCGGCCGGCACGCCCGGCGGCTACCAGCTCGTTCTCGATATGAATCGCCTCGCCAAGCTGTCGATCGACATCTTCGGGCCCGACAGCAGCTACTCGACGGCACACGCCTCCGCTTCGCCGCCTCCGCCCTGATCGGGTCCTGAGCCTGCTGAACATCGATTTCGGTCGGCCGGCTCATGTCGCGGCGAGTGCTCGGACGCAGGACCTTCGTACGGGCTGTCCGGTTCACGGTGGTCTGGTAGGTTGCGGTAGTGTTGCGCGTTCGCACCAGCTGGCGAGCTATCTCGCTCCGTAACCGTCTGTTCGCGATTGCGGGCGCCGTCATCCCGCTTGCGGCGGTCGTTGCGATCGTGGTGGTCGTGGCCCGCAGTCCGCGGCCGACAGAGGGACCGCCGCCGCTCGATGTCACGGTCCGTCCGAGACCGACCGCGACCATGAGTGCCTCGGGAGCCTCGCCGATCCCTTCCGCGTTTCGGCAGCCGTCCCCGACACCCGCCCCTCCCGGCGCGGATCCAGTCCTCGGAACGGACGGCCGCCTGACTGTCTTGCTCCTCGGCTCTGACTACCGACCGGCTCACCCAGGGAATCGGACCGACGCGATCATGGTGGTCTCGGTCGATCCCGCCACCGGGAAGGCCGCGGCCTTCTCGGTTCCTCGCGACACCGTCGACTTCCCGCTCAGCGGCGGCGGGAGGTTCGGCGCAAAGGTCAACGCGTTGTATCAGACGCTGCAAACCAAGACGGGCAACGGCGGCGATGCCATGCGAGCGGAATTCTCGGCAGCATTCCAGATCGAGATCGATGGCTACGCGTTCATCGGATTCCGCGGAGTGCGCGACCTCGTCGCGGCCGTCGGTGGGGTCGACGTGAGCCTGGATCACGCGTACTACGACCCGGACTACTGGGTGACGTCCACGAAGCAGGGCTGGGGCCTTCCCAAGGGAACAAGCCATCTCGGACCAGAGGACGCACTGATCTTCGCGCGATCTCGCAAAGGCGATAGCGACTTCGGCCGCGCTCGTCGCCAGCAGATCCTCGTCCTCGCAGCGCTCCAGAAAGCCCGTTCGCGCGGGATCGCAAACCTGCCTGCGCTGATCGAAATCGCGTCGAGGACGGTCCGGACTGACCTTCCGCTGGATCGGGCGGATGACCTCTATCGAATCATCATGAGGACGGATCTCTCCAAAATCACGACGACAGTGTTCGGACCGAGGACGTATGCGACCGACCGCGGCGGTACGAGCTTCGCCCTGAACCTCCCCGCTTGTCAGGCCTGGATTTCGTCGAATTTCCCACCGGTCCGGCCGTTCGGGGGATGGCCCGGGGCCTAGCCGCCGCCGACGGTCCCAGCGGGCCACGCAATCACCGTGAGCGCTGTGCCCGCAGCACTCGTCGCTCCGTCAGGACTCGCCAAAGCCGCCATCGACATCGGATCGTACGTCCCTCGCGATCCCATCCAAGCCTGATTCCGGGAGCGACGCCGACAAATAGGCGTAGGAAGCGACACCCGCGAGGCCCAGCGGCAGCGTCGACACCAGTCGATAGCCGATGGCCATCGCGGCTGCCTCCGCCGGCGGGACCCCGGCGATCCCGAGCAGTGCGGCAAGCGTGATATCGGTCGCCCCGAGGCCGAACGGCAGGAGCGAGGCCACCCCTGCGGTCGTCGCGAGGCCAAGGGCGCCCCAGGCCGCCAGCGGGTCGACGGTCACGCCAACGGCTTTGCCGACGAGGATCATCTGCACGGTGGTGATCGCGAAGATTGCGGCACACGCGGTGGCGAACGCAGCAAGCGAACGCGCATCGCCGACCAGTCGGGCGATCGTGGCATCAAGTCGGACGAGATAGCCACTCGTGGCTGCCCACCGTTCGTGACCGGCCAACGCGCCAAAGGGAAGGCGGCGCAGGACGCCCAATGGGCGCAATCCATGTGCATACACCAGCCCGGGAACGACGGCCAGACCGATGAGCATTCCGGCTGACAATGGCGGGGGCAGGGTTCTCGTCCAGGTCAACCAGGCGAGGAGTGACGAAGACATCAGGTACCCAAACGCCCCGAGGCGCTCCACGATGATGACGGCCCCGCCTGAGACGAAGTCGACGCCGTGATGGGCGCGCAACAAGTAGAGGCGCAAGATCTCCCCGGCCGACCCGGGCGTCAGGTTGTTGATCGTGTTCGCGAATGCGGTCATGGGGATCAGTCGCAGCATCGGTACGGGATATCCAGCCGCCGCCAGGAGCCCGGCCGAACGGACCGCCCAGACGAGCGGAGGGACCGCCGACAGGAGTGCCGCTGCGACGAGCGGCCAGGCAACCAGGCCGTTGAAGGCGTCGCCTTCCCAGATTCGCGAGCGCCATCCCAACAACGCGAGGAGACCGAGCGAGATCGGCAGCCAAACGATCGGCCGGCGCAGCCAGTGAGTCAGCCGCATTGCGGCGGATCGTACCGTCCCCAGCGGATCCGACCGCGTCGTCACCAAGCGGAGGTGCGAGCCTCCGCAGGCGGGGTGCCGAGGTGCGCCCCTGAAATGCGTCCAGTAGAATGCGCCCCGATCAGGGTCCCGGTTCGAAGAGAGGGTAGCCCCGGTGCAGGCCTTCGGTCGTGTCGTCACAGTCGCCGGGTGCTCGCGAGCTCGTTCGCTGCCCTCGGGCGCGCGCCGTCATTGTCGGTCTGAGTCGGCCGCACATGACCTCACCCGTGGGCTCCCGCGCGCGACGTGGGTCTCAGGAGATCGCGCCGCATCGCGATGAATGCCCGAACCGGTGGGACCATGGTTCGCCAGGTCCCTCGAGGGCGGAATGATCGTCGCTCGGGTCATTCGCGATGACGATCCCCGAGGGAGATCGCCACGAATCTCGTGACCTCGCCCAGCCGCGGATTGCGGTCGATCGCGGCTCCGCGATCGCGGATCGTGTCCGCGGCCTGACCGCGCCGATGCTCCGGATCGGTTCGTCGTTGGCCGGTCCCGTCGATGCTGTCCAGGCTCCGCTCGCCGTCGACGCGGTCGTCGTTGGCCTGTGGCTCGTCGGCCGCCTTCTGGGGATGCCCGAGGCCGTCGCAATCGCGATCGTTGGGGCTGCGTTGATCGCCATGCGATGGCCAGCCACTGCGGTGGGCCTCGCGACGCTCGTATTGCTGTTTCCCGACAGCGGCCGGCACGTCGCCGGTGGACTGATCTTGGTGCTCGCTGGCGGAGTCGGTCAGCTGGTGTGGTCGCGTCGTCAGGGCCACCGGCTCGGTGTCGACGCCATCGTGGTTGCGGCTTCGCTCCTGATGGCAACGACCGGGCTCGCGCTGTTCGCGACAATCGGAGGTGCCGTCTCGGCCGACGCCGTTCGGGCGACCATACGATGGATCGGCCTCATGACCGGCCTCCTGGTCCTGCCGATCCAGCTCTTCCTGGTCAGTCGATCCGCAGTCCGACCCACGGTGATCCTGGCCTTGGGTGTCACGGCCGCCCTTCTGCTGGCACTCGTCGACCACCTGGTCCCGACGTTCGTCACCCAGACGCCCTTCGCGCATTTCCTTTCGCCCGCCTTGAGCGATCGCGCGACCGGGCCCTTCGACAGTCCGAATCGGCTCGGCTCGGTAGCAGCGATGACGCTCGTCATCGCCTTGGTCGCCGCGGTCACGCGGCGTAAACGCCTGACGCGCCTCGTGTCCCTCGCCATCGCCGCGATCGCCGCTGTCACCTTGCTTCTCTCCTTCAGTCGAGGGGCGATGTTGGGGGCAGCCGTCGCCATCGCCTTGCTCGTCGCGCTCCGGTCACCAAGATTCGGGCTGACGATCGCAGCGATCCTCCTGGCTGCTGGGGCGGTGGTGGGGCCGTTCTACGTTGCCGCCAGGCTCGGGTTCGATACCGGCACCAGATCCGGCCAGCTCGCGGCCAACGACAATGAGCGTGTCGCCGCCTGGCGCGCGGGCATCCGGATGTTCGCAAGTGCGCCCTTGACCGGCCATGGCTACGGCTCATTCCAATGGATCGCGGCGGATGCCGCCGGTCCGATGACCCTCGAGACGGCCCACAACGAGGTCATCGGATTGCTCGCGGAAACCGGGCTCCCGGGAGCCGCCTCGTTCGTCGCGATCTTCGGCATCGTCGTCCTGCGCTCCCTGCGGCCGAATCCTCGCGGTCGCATCGCGCTCGGTGTCGCAACCACGTTCGTGGTTGCGACGATGTTCAACGTCCAGTCGATCTACCCGCCGGTCACGGTCGTTCTGTGGACGGCGATCGCTTACGGCCTCGTCGCCGGGCCGGCGCCGGACCGCGCCGGTCGGGCGCGTCCGACCGCCAGCCCACTTCCGACGGCCCGGTGAAGCACGTGCTGGCGCCCCGGTCGGCGGTGGCCGACCAAGCGGCACCGACAGAGCGACTGGCGGCCGAGCGTCCGACCCTTGATCTCCGTGCCTGGCTCGAAGTGGGGGTCGGGTACCTGCCCGTTCTGGCCTGGTTCGTCGCCGGTGTCAGCGACTCGCCGAAGCTGGCGATGGCGGCATACCTCGTCGTCGCCGGCATGCTCGTCGTCCGGCCTCAGCTCGGCTACCTCGCACTCGTGCCGATGTTGCCGTTCTATCACGCCCAGGGCTTTGCACCACACGGACCGATGTTCATCTTGAGCGCCATCGCCCTCGGCTCGGCGATCGTTTGGTGCCTCGTTGGAAGGATCGAGATTCGACTCACCACCAGGCCGGCCCTCTGGTGCTCGCTGGGATTCCTCGCATTGACCGCGGTCCAGCTCGTCCTGGGCGTGCGCGAGTTCGGTGGCCTCATTCCCCTGGCAGCCGTGAGCGAATTCGAGGAGCTGTTCATCATCCTGTCGGTCTTTGCCGTCGGCCTCGTCGTTCTCCCCGGCAGGCCCTCCTTCCCGTACTATGCCTTCTTTCTCGCGTCGCTCGCCGTGGTTGCCGGTATCGCCATCCTCCATTTCATCGATCCCCGATTGTTGAAGGTGTTCGGGCTCGCGTGGATGGTTCCTCCTGGCGCGTCCGACTATCGAGCGTCCGGAGTCATGGCCAGTCCCAACGCTCTCGGTCTCGCCCTCGCGTGCGGGCTGTCCTGGACCATCGTGATGGCGACCTGGCAGATCGTTCGCGGACGCATCGAGCGGGTGACATGGCTCGCCTCGACCATTCCATTGGCGGGGCTTGCGCTCTTCCTGACGTTTTCTCGCGCGGCATTCATCGCTCTCGGGGCCGGCCTGATCCTGGCCGTGGCGAGATGGTCGCTGCGTGCGGCGGCCGTGGCGGCCGCCGCGGGATTGGTGGCCGCGTTTCTTCTGTATCCGCTGTTCGTCGGATCTCGCCTGGGACAGACGTTCGGAGATGTATCCACGCCGACCAATCGGGCGCGCGCGGAGAGCGCCCTCGCCGATAGCGACCGACTCCGCTCGGTGATGGCCGGCGCGGCCGTTCACGCATTCATCGATTCGCCCATCGCCGGTCACGGCTTCGCGACGTTCGGCGAGATCAGCCCGCGATATTCGGGCCAATCCGTCTTGACCTCGGCCCACGACCTGTACCTCAAGGTGGCCGCCGAGCAGGGTCTGATCGGGCTCGGATCGCTGTGTGCACTGCTTCTGACGATCGTCATCGCGATCTGGCGTGCTCCGATGGGCCCTCGCGTCGCGTCGCTCGCCGTCTTCGGAACATTCGTCGTCTTCTCATTCACCGGCGATTCGCTTGGAAACGCGCAGACCGTCGCCAGCGCGTTCTTCCTGGTCGCCGCAGGGATTGCCCAGCCCGGCGTGTCCGTGGATCCAACGGACATGGCCCACAGAGCCGTGACCGATCGCGCCTCGGAACCGTTGAGCCGTCGAGCGGCGAGTCGATCCGGCCGTTTCCGGACCCTTGTCGATCGGTTAGGCTAGCCAGCGCATGAGGAGATGTGAGCGCGGCCGCCAGACCCCCGATCTCCCTGCTCATCAGATGGCCCTGCCGGCCGGCCTCTCTGGCGCCTGATCGTGTGCGGGATCGCTGGTATCGCCGATCCGACGGGCCTTCGGCGCGACGACGAATCGCTTGGCGACTCGATGCTCAGGACGCTCGCGCACCGAGGGCCTGATGACCATTACGTCCGCACCGAGCCAGGAGCGATCCTCGGAACGCGTCGCCTCGCGATCATCGACCTCGTGGGGGGACGCCAACCCCTCGCGAACGAGGACGGGACGATCCTCGCCACGCAGAACGGCGAGATCTACAACTACATCGAGTTGCGCGATCTGCTGACGGCACGCGGACATACCCTCCGATCCGAAGGCGATACGGAGGTCATCCCCCATCTCTACGAGGAATACGGCGACGCATTCGTCGACCACCTGCGGGGAATGTTCGCCATCGCCCTTTGGGACGCCAGGCACGGTCGGCTCGTCCTCGCACGCGATCGCCTCGGCAAGAAGCCGCTCTACTGGCGTATTCGAGACGGTCGCCTGAGCTGGGGCTCCGAGCTCAAGGCATTGCTTGCCGATCCATCCCTCGAACGAACCATCGACCGCACAGCGCTCAGCCTCTATCTCGGCTATCAGTACGTGCCCGCACCGCGCTCGATCCTGGAGGGCGTGAGCAAGCTTCCCCCGGCAAGCCGGTTGGTTTGGGAAGGCGGGAGCCCACGGATCGAGCGCTACTGGACGCCGGCGTACGAACCCAAGGTCCACCGGACGCTCATGGAAGATCGGGATGCCTGCCTCGAGGTCCTGACAGAGGCCGTTCGGATCCGGCTCCGGAGCGACGTGCCGGTCGGATGCTTCTTGAGCGGCGGGATGGACTCGAGCATCGTGACCGGTCTGATGGCGAGCCTCTCGGCCGAGCCGGTGCGGACCTTCTCGATCGGCTTCGATGTACCGCAGCTGGACGAGACGCGCTATGCACGGGCGGTGGCCGACCACTTCTCCACTCGCCACACGAGCGAGACCGTCAGTCTGGACGTGCTCGAGCTTCTGCCCGGCCTCGCCCACGCATACGACGAGCCGTTCGGCGACTCCTCGGCGATTCCGACCTTCCGCGTCGCGCAGCTCGCCGCTCGTGAGGTCAAGGTTGTGCTGACCGGCGACGGCGGTGACGAGGCATTCGGAGGTTACCTGCGCTACATCCTCGACCAGCGGCTTGGGCGCCTTGCCCTCCTTCCCGACGCGGTCTCGAGGACGGGCTCGGCGAGCGTCGACGCGCTACTCGGTGTCGTCGCTCCGCGATCGGGATTCCGGCGGCGGGCGCGATTGGCGGGAGAGCTCGCCGTCATGACTCCGGACGAGCGATACGATCGCCAGATGCGCATGATGTCCCCGGAGCTGGAGCTCGCCCTGCTCGAAGGCCGGCCCGCCATCGCATCCACCGGCCACCTCGCCACGTCGATGTCAGATGCGCCGTCGGACCGCCTCGACCGGCTGCTCTGGACGGATACCCTGAACTACCTGCCGGAGGACCTGCTGGTGAAGGTGGACCGGGCGACAATGGCCAGCTCCCTCGAGGCTCGATCGCCATTGCTCGACCAGGAGGTCGTCGCGTTCGCAGCGCGCCTTCCGAGCGAGCGCAAGCTCCACCACGGCCGATCGAAGATCACCCTTCGCGAGGTCGCGCTGACATTGCTTCCCAGGGCCCTCGTGGAGCGACCGAAGATGGGCTTTGGCGTCCCGATCGGCGACTGGTTCCGCGGTGGACTGGGAGCTCGGTACCGCGACCTAGCCCTTTCCAGCGACGCTTTCGTGCGAGACGTCATCGATCAGGAGGTCGCCCGCCGGCTCTTCAACGAGCACGAGAGCGGGACACAGGATCACGGACGTCGTCTCTGGCAGCTGATGAGCCTGGAGCTCTGGGGCCGCACCTGGGCTCGCCAACCGGTCGGCGTCGGGTGAGAGCTCTCGTCACTGGCGGAGCGGGCTTCATCGGCCACCACCTGGTCCGTGCGCTGCTCGACCGTGGATGGTCCGTGACGGTGATCGACGACCTGTCCACCGGAGACGCCGCCCGATTGACGGCGTGCCTCGACGATGTGGACTTCATTCGTGGCGATATCCGCGACCCCGCAGCGGTCGACGGGGCGGTCGCGGATGTCGACACGATCTTCCACGAGGCGGCGCTCCCGTCGGTCGCGCGATCGGTCCGGGACCCGCGGTTGACAAACGACATCAACACGAACGGGACGATCGAGATCATGCTCGGCGCGGCCCGAGCAGGCGTGCGACGCGTGGTCTATGCGGCATCGTCGTCGATCTACGGCATCACGCCAGAGCTGCCGAGACGAGAGACCCAGCGTCCCGACCCTCGGTCGCCGTACGCAGCCAGCAAGCTGGCGGCCGAGTATTACGTGCATTCGCTCGGCAGCCTTCACGGGGTCGAGACGGTGGCCCTGCGCTATTTCAACGTGTTCGGGCCCGGTCAGGACCCGGCGTCGGAGTACGCCGCCGTCGTGCCGCGATTCATCGTGGCTGGCCTCCGAGGCCAGCCCATGACGATCGACGGCGACGGCCATCAGTCTCGGGACTTCACGTACATCGACAATGTCGTCGCGGCGAACCTGGCCGCAGCCTCACGGCCCGCGATCAGCGGCTTGACGTGTAACGTCGGGTCCGGCGGTCGCCTCAGCCTCCTCGACCTGGTGGCAGAGATCGAGCGCAACCTGGGCACCACGCTCCCGCGGACGTTCGGCCCGGCTCGTCCGGGTGACGTGCCCCATTCGCAGGCCGATATCTCCCTGGCGGGGGAGCGCCTCGGGTATCGGCCAACCGTCGAGTTCAGTGAGGGAATCCGGCGCACGGTCGAATGGTTCCGCGTCCACGAGGCCGGCATCGAGGCTTTGCGGCCGCATGTGGAGACATCAAGTCAGCCGGCGTGATTGAATCGGACCCTGAGTCGAACGTCGCCGTCTCCACAGCGGCCGACCGATCCCGCCCGGAGCGTGTCCTTGGACAGGTGGGTGGGTCGACCGCGATCCTGACCGTCGGCGCGCTCGGCGGCCAGTTTGCGGGCCTCGTTCGCGAACTCTTCGTGGCGAGCCGAATTGGGGCGTCGGGTTCGCTCGATGCGCTGCTCGTGGCACTCGTGCTTCCCGTGCTCGTATCAGGGCTGCTGACCAGCGGGATCCGGGCGGCTCTGATCCCCGCTCATGCCGAGATCGCGGCGGCACGGGGCCCGGCAGCGGCCCAGCGGTTCGTCGGCGCCATTACGACCTGGACGACGATCGCCGCCGTCATCATCGCGGTGGTGATGCTCGCGGCGCCCGGTTTCGGGATCGGGCTCGCTGGCCCGGGCCTTGCTCCCGAGAACAGCGCATCCGCCGCTGGGTATCTCCCCCTCCTGCTACCCCTGGTCGTTCTCGGGACGCTGAGCCAACTCCTGGGCGGGATCTGCCAGATCGCGGGCCGTTATGCGCCCATCGCGCTGTCCTGGCTGATCGGGCCGGTGATCTCCCTGGGGATTGCGGTCGCGGCTTGGGACCGTCTGGGCCTGTCGGCGGTCGCGATCGGCATGAGTGTCGGATCGGCCGTCGGTGTCGGCCTGATGGCGGTCGCGTCGGCCCGAATCGGGGTCCTACCGCCGGTGACCTTCTCTGCGCCGCGCGAGGAGATTGCGGGCTTCCTCCGCCACGCCGGCCCGCTGACGACGGGCTCGGCCCTTCTACAATTCAACCTCCTCGCAGACCGGGCGATCGCCTCGCTGCTGTCGGTCGGCGCCGTGAGCGTCCTCAAGTTTGGCCAGCAGCTCGTCACGGAGCCTCTCGCCTCCGTGTCCTCGGCATGGACGACATCGCTCTATCCCTCGCTCGTCCGGTCGGGCGTGTCGGGGGCTGAGCGGTCACTCGGCGCGCTCTCGGCGCTCGCGCTCCGCTATACGCTGGCTACGTTCATCCCGGTCGCGTTCGGCGTCGCGGCACTGGCTCCGCTCCTCGTGGATGTGGTCTATCGACGCGGCGCCTTCGACGCTCGTGCCGCCGCCGACACATCGCTTGTGGTCGCCGCCTTCGCGCCGATGCTCGCCCTGACGATGATCCAGCCGATCCTGACCGGCGCCCATAACGCGCGTCGAAACGGCGTTCTCCTGGCGACCACGGCGGTCACGAATGCGACGCTGAACCTCGTCTTCAACCTGGCATTCGGTCGCTTGTTCGGCGTCGCCGGCGTCGCGCTTTCGACCTCGATCACCTTGCTGATGTTGATGTCGTTCCTCGGGTGGAGGCTCGCCATCGCGGAGGACGACTTCGACCGTCGAAGCGTCTTGCGCGTCTGTGGGAGGGTCCTGGTCGCGAGCTTGATCCCGGCGGTCATCGTCGGCTCCATCGCGTGGATCGTGGTCGGCTCGTCCTTGGAGGCACCGGCGAACCTGGTCGTGCTTGCGGCCCTGACATTTGTCGGGGCGATCGGCTACCTCGCCCTCGCGGCCCTGCTCGGAATCCACGAGCCGATGGACATCGTGGGCCGATCGATCGGCTCGCTTCGTTCATGGGCGAAGCGATGACCAGCGCCCGTGGTGGTCTGCCCGATCGGCCCATCCGAGTCGCGTATCTCAACGGCTCACTCGACCTCGGGGGCTCCGAACGCCAGATGGTGGAGCTTGCTCGGAGGTTGCCGCGAGACCGATTCGCGCCCGAGTTCGTGTTGCTGACGGGCCGCGGTCCGCTCGCCGATCTAGCCGAGTCATCGGGTGTCCCCGTCCGGTTCCTTCGATGGGCCAGACCCGGCCAGCCGTGGCGTCGCCTCCGTCGGATTGGCGATCTCGCTCGGTACGTCAGGACGACGCGCCACGGTCGGTACGACATCATCGATGCCTGGTTGTTCCACGCGTACGCGATTGCGGCTTTGACCCGCCCGATCACCAGCGTCCCGACGATCATCGCCGGGCGGCGGAGCTCCAGTGATTTCAAGGAAGCTCACGGGTGGATCAATCGCGCCCTCGACGAGATCGCTCGGCGTCGGGTCGACGCGATCGTCGCGAACAGCGAGGGCGTCCGCCGCGACGTCACGGCTCGGGAAGGCATCGCGCCGGATCGGATCGACGTCATTCGCAACGGAGTCGAGTTGCCGCCGTCGATGAGGCCATCGCTTCGCGAGGCCATCCGCCGCCGCTGGGGCGCGAGTCCCGACCACATCGTCATCGGATGCGTAGCCAACTACAAGGCGAGAAAGGGACTGGAGACGATCGTCGATGTTGCGGCATTGGTTGGCCCACGGGTCCCGCAATCGATCTTTGTGCTCGTCGGCGAGGGTCCCCTCCGAGGCGAGCTGGAGCGGAGGATCGTCGCGCGAGGCGTGACGGACCGCGTCAGGCTGCATGGGTCGGAGCCCGACGCACGCGAGATTGTCGGCGCCTTCGATATCGCCCTCCAGGCATCGCTCGCCGAGGGCCTTCCGAATGCCGTGCTCGAACCCGTGGCCCACGGTGTGCCCGTGGTGGCGACCAACGTGGGCGGGACACCCGAGATCGTCGTGGACGGGTCGACGGGCTGCCTCGTCGAGCCCGACGATGAGCTGGCCATGGCGGAGGCCATCATCTGGCTTGCCGCAAGTCGGGAGCGGCGGGAGCGCTTCGGTCAGGCCGGCAGGGTCCTCGCCGCGGATCGATTCGGAATGGATCGATTCGTGGCGGAGACCGCGGCGTTCTATGAGCGCGTGCTGGCTCGCCGGCTGTCCACGTGAGCCGGCCGCCACGGGTCCTACGCGTCGTCACCCGGATGAACGTCGGCGGACCGGCGACACATGTGGTCGTCGCCAACCAGGGTCTCCGGGCGCACGGCTGGGAGACCCTCCTCGTGTTCGGCACCATCGAGTCCGACGAGGCGGAGGTCGACGTCGACAGCCTCGATCTCCCATTCGAACGCGTGTCGTCCTTGAAGCGTGCGATTGACCCGGCCCACGACCTTCGAGCCGCCGCCACCCTGGCCCGGATCATTCGCCGATTCCGGCCTGACGTCATCCACACGCACCTCTCCAAGGCGGGGCTCCTCGGACGAGCCGTCGCCATGGCGTCCTCGCGGGCCGTCCGGATCCACACCTTCCACGGCACCGTGTTCGGCGGCTACTTCGGATCGACAGCGAGTAGCGCCATCGTTCGAGCGGAGCGCTTCCTCGGTCACCATAGCCACGCGGTGGTGGCGTTGAGCAAGCGCCAGCGAGACGAGCTCGCTGAATACCGGATCGCGCCCAAGGCGCGCATCCATGTCGTTCCCCTGGGCTTGCCGCTGGACCGCTTCACGCTTGCTCGCGGCGCAGACGCCCGCAGAGCGGCGCGATCGGCCCTCGGAATCCGACCCGACGCCTTCATGGTCCTGGCGATTGGTCGCCTCGTTCCGATCAAACGACTCGATCGTCTGATCGATGCGCTGGCCTTGGTGGCCCCGGCCGTGCCCGAACTGCGCGTCGATTTCGTCGGTGGCGGGTCCGAGCGGGAGGACCTCGAGAAGCGGATCTCCGTCGCAGGCCTCGTCGATCGAGTGGTGTTCGACGGGTGGTCATCGGATGCACCGACTTGGTATGCTGCCGCGGATTTGGTCGTCCTGACATCGGACCGGGAGGGAACGCCGCTCGCCCTGATCGAGGCTGCGGCTGCAGGTCGACCGGTCGTGGCGACGGATGTTGGAGGCGTCTCCGACGTGGTCGTCGACGGACGGACAGGCTTCGTCGTCGCGGCAGATGACACTCCGGGGTTCGCCGAGCGGGTCGTCAGGCTGGCTCGCGATCCCCAGCTCCGGGCGAGCATGGCACGAGACGCTCCGCAGCGTGCCGCACGATACGATGCCGCTAGGCTCGTAACCGACCTCGACCGTCTATACCGGGGCCGAATCGGAGAGGAAGAGCGCGGCCGGTGATCGACATTCGATTCCTCGGCGCTTGCCTCATCGCGATCGCGGTCGCGGTAGCCTTGGTTCCGGCCGTCGGCGTGCTGGCAACACGCCTCGGTGCGGTCGCCCACCCGCGGTCCGATCGCTGGAACAGCCGTGCTGTCCCGATCCTCGGGGGACTCGCCATTGCCGGCGGGATCCTCGCCGGCAATCTCGTCCTCGGAGGCGGCGACGCCGATCGCCTGGCGCTCCTAGGCGGCATGGGTCTGATGGTCCTCATCGGCCTCATCGATGACATTGGCTCGATCTCGCCGTACCGACGACTCGCCGCCGAGGCAGCGATCGCGGCCGCGTTCGCGTGGCTTGTGACGATGGATCTCGAGACGCCGATCCGGATCGCCGCGATCGCCGTTGCGACGATCTGCCTGCCCGTGGCGATCAATGCCGTCAATCTCGTCGACAACGCGGACGGTTTGGCCGCGCTCCTGTGCATCGTCACCGGGGTGACGCTCCAGGCGATCGTGGCGGCGGTCGGCATCCCGACGAACGGTGGGATCTTCGCCGTCATCCTCGCAGCCGGCTGTCTGGGCTTCCTGGTCCACAATCGGCCTCCGGCGCGCGTGTTCATGGGGGATTCAGGCAGCCTGATGCTCGGCTTCGGGCTTGCCGCTTGTTCGGTCCTGATCGTTCGTGATGCCCTCATGACGCCGGGGACGACGCACGCCGCTGCTGCCATGGCGGTGCCGTTGGCCTGGTCCGTCCAGTTCGGGGATCTCGGGATGGTGTTCATCACGAGACTCCGCAGGCGGGCCTCACCATTTCGGGGCGGTGTGGATCACACGTCCCATCGATTGATCTCCGCGGGCCTCGGACCCGTCGGGATGCTCGGTGCCCTGAGCGCGATCGCGGCGCTCGTCAGTGCTGCGGCCGTCTGGCTGGCGGCCTGGGTCGGCGACTTCCGCCTCGTCGCCGTCGCAGCCATTGGCGTGGCCATGCTTGTCGGAGCGTTCGAAGGAATCGTTGCCTGGCGCCTGCCCTATGGCCACGGCCAGGAATCAGCCCCCGATTCCCGGGTGCTCCTGGATGAGAGCCAGGAGCCCGACGGCAGCGTTCCGAAAGCGGCGGTCACGGTCCATCCCGGTCGGCCCTAGATGCGGGTCTTGATCACCGGCGGGGCGGGGTTCATCGGATCGCATCTGGTGGATCGCTACCTCGCCCAGGGCGATGAGGTCGTCGTGGTCGACGATTTCTCCACCGGCTCTCCCCTCAACCTCGCCCACCATGACACGCCGAACCTGAGGATTGTCCGCGGCAAGGTCGAGGACGGAGCAGTCCTCGAAGAGGCATTCGTGGGCATCGACCTCGTGTACCACCTCGCTGCAGCGGTCGGCGTGTTCGAGATCCTGCGCCGGCCGCTGGAAAGTCTCCGGACGAATCTCGACGCAACCGAGGCCATCTTCGAGCGTGCGATGCGTTCCGACGTCCGAACCGTCTTCACATCCACGAGCGAGGTCTACGGCAAGAACGGCAAGGCGAGCCTCAGTGAGACGGACGACTCGATCTACGGTCCGACCACCGCAAGTCGCTGGCTCTACGCAGTGTCGAAGGCGACGGACGAGTTCCTTGCCCTGGCCAACCATCGCGAGTACGGCTTCCCGGTGTCGATCGTCCGACTCTTCAACACCACGGGCCCACGCCAGACCGGTGCGTATGGGATGGTCGTGCCTCGCTTCGTGCAGCAGGCACTCGCCGGACTTCCATTGACCGTGTTCGGGGACGGCAACCAGACCCGCTGCTTCACCAACGTCCACGACACCGTCGAGGCGCTCGTCCGGATCGGCCGGACGCCGGCGTCGATCGGCCGCGTCGTCAATGTTGGTCAACCCGACGAGATCACCATCCTCGATCTCGCGACGCGGATCCGTGAGATCGCCGGCAGCTCCTCGCCGATCCAGCACGTTCCCTACAGCGTCGCGTACGAACCGGGATTCGAGGACATGCGACGCCGGGTTCCCGACGTGACACTGCTTCGCGAGCTGATCGATTACGCGCCGGACACGCCCCTCGAGACGACCATCGGGCAAATCATGGCATCAACCAGGGAAGCCCTCGCCGACTCGCTGGTTTCGAGTCCGGCCAAACCCTGATCGCGCCCGACCTGCATCCCGTGATGACCGCTGCGACCGGCGGGATCGCTGTCGCGCTGCTCTTTCTCCTGCCCGGCCTTGCGCTTGGACCGGCTCTCGTCCCTGGCTCATCGACGCCGCTGGGTCGTCTCGGCCGCGCCGTTGGGCTGAGCCTGATCGTTGGCATGATCCTCTCGATGGCGCTGGCGGCGGTCGGGCTCCTGACTGGGCCCGTATTTGCTCTTTCCCTCGTTGCCACGTGCGCAGCCGGGCTGGCGGTGCCTCGGCGACGGATTCGGTCGCGGCTCCGCATCCCAGGCCGCCGCGAGCGTCGCTGGTGGGCCGGTGCGATTGCCGGATCGGTGATTGCCCTGGCGCTCGTTGTCCTGCCGTCCCGCGCGTTGGTTGGCCCGGAGCCACTTCCGGTGACGTCCACGAGCTGGTATTACGCGAACCTGGCCCAGGTGATCGCCACCTCGAACCGGATCCCAACGGCTCTGGCGGAATGGGGGTCGTTTCACTCGTTTCAGACCGACTACTTGCCGGTCAGCACGCACACGGCTGGCTTCCTTCTGCTGTCCCCTGGGGACCTTCTGGCCGACACCGAGATCTACCGGGTTGCGATCCTCCTCGCAGGACTCGTTCTCTCGATCGTCCTCCTCCGGCGCTGGGTGTCGAGCTGGGCTGCGCTCCTCGGAACGATCCTGCTGTTCTCGACCATCCATCTCCAGCAGAAATTCTCCGGCTACCGTCCCGAGACGGTTGCGTTCGACCTGCTCCTGTTCACGATCTGGCTGATCGATCGGGCGATCGTCGAGCACCGTCGCCGATTGCTGGGGCTCGCAATCGTGACCAGCGCCCTCGTCCTCCTCGCCCATGCCGAGGTGTTCCTGGTCCTCGTCTCCGCGATCGCGGGCCTCGGGCTGGCCAGGACCGTGGTTGCCGACGGCACGAGGCGCCCGCGTGTCGGGCTTCGACTCCTGCCCGGATCGTCCGGCCTGCGATCACTCGCGTTCTCGGCTGGTGTCGTTGTGGGCGGCGTCGGTCTCGGTGGTGTCGCCTTGTTCGCCGCGACCGGCAACCCCGGCGCGTTCGGCTACCTGCCGTCGTCCCAGCCCTCGTCTGCCGCCATGGTCCACCCGGAACCGCCGGAGATTCCTGTGGGCTGGACGTTCAGCAATGACCCGACGTGGGACTTCTACGTCGCGGCGGTAGCCCCGAACTACGTCGGGGTGCCCCCGCCCTCGTCGTTCCGCGACTCCAGGCTGCTGCCCAGGACGATCCTGCGGGTCTGGGCCGTCATTGACGGGCGCACTGGGCCCGGTCTCGTTGCGCTGATCGCGCTGGGCCTGGCGCCCATCCTCGCGTGGCCGTGGCTCGACGCGAGACGGCGACGAGCGATCGTTCTCTGGCTGACGTTCGGCGCCGCGCTCGTGCTCGGGTCGTACGTCCTGTTCGCGATTTCCGACACCTACGTCCCGCAGCGGACCGGTGGGGTCCGCCTGATGCCCTATCTCGTCTTCATTCCGGTCCTCGAGGCAACGTTCCTCCTGTGGGGCGTGGGACGATTCTTGAGGATCGCCTGCGTCGGAGCTCGGCTCGGATCGCGTCTAAGCGCGCCGTCGCGACTCGGTGCCGTCGGCGTCGCGACACTCCTGGCGATCGTGGCGGTCGGCGCGGTGGGGCTCGTTTCGACCTCGTCGCCGGGCCGGCGGGAGCCGGCGCTCGATCCGACCGGTTACCGAGCGCTGGAGTGGATTCGGGACCATCTTCCGGCGGACGCGCGGATCCTCGCCAACGCCTACACGGACGGATCGATCGCGGCGGTCAGCGGGCGGGTGGGGATCGTCGACGGCCGGGCGGTGTATCTCGAGGACCCGGGCTTCCTTGCCGATTCGATCGCCCTTTGCCTGGGTGCCCGCGTCGTCTTCGCCGACCCGAGCAGCCCGGGCGCCGGCTCGTTCCTGACCCGCGAACAGGTCGGCTATCTGCTCGTTTCGACCGCCGGGCCGCTCGGCCGCGACGTCGGCGGATACCCGCTCTTCCAGACCGATGCGGGCGCCCTTGCTGCCTCGCCGCGGCTGCATCTGATGCGATCGTTCGGCGACGGACGACTCCTGCTGTACGAGGTCGCCGGTTCGCCGTGAACCGGCAGCGGAACCACGGACGGTGGGCATCGACTCGATCGCCCGCGCGGGCCGACGCGCAGATCGCCGCTGCGCGAGGGTAGACTCCCCACGATGCCCATCAGCCCGTTGCGGGTGGCCGGCCTGGTCCTTGCGATCATCCTCGTCGTGGTGGCAGCGAGGCGTCTTCGTCGCCGCGGCACCGGCAGCCGGGTGCCGCCTGCCGGGATCGGCCTCGTGGGGATCGGCCTCGCGACGATCGCCCTGTTTCCGGATCTCGTGCGACCGATCCAGGGCATCCTTGGTCTCGAAGGTGAGCCGCTCGGCCGGCTGGTCACGGTCACGATCGTTTCGGTCGCCCTCGCCTATCTGCTCGTGTTCTACGCCCTCGGTCGATCCGAGCGGGCGAACCAGCGGGTCAGCCTCCTGGTGCGGGCGCTCTCGGCGGCCCAGCTCGAAGCGACCCGGGGCGGCGATCGCTGGGGCGGGATCCTCGTCTGCATCCCCGCCTTCAATGAGGCTCCGAGCCTGCCGGCGGTCCTCGGTGAGATCCCCGCGGAGGTGGCCGGCCTCAGCACGCATGTCCTCGTCATCGACGACGGCTCGAGCGACGGCACGGCCGGCGTTGCGCGCAAGCTCGGCGCCCACGTCGTGAGCCTCCACGTGAACAGCGGCCAGGGAGCGGCGCTGCAGACCGGGTATCTCATCGGCGAACGATTGGGTGTCGACGTCGTGGTGACCCTCGATGCGGACGGTCAGCACGATCCCAGCCAGATGATCCGGCTGGTCGAGCCGATCCTGCATGACGACGCGGACATCGTTGTCGGATCGCGACGAATGGGCGAGCACGACCAGGGATCCAAGGCACGAAATGCGGGAATTACCGTCTTCACCAGGCTCATCAACCTGATTGGCGGAACCGACATCAGCGACATCGCCAACGGCTATCGGGCGATCCGTGCCTCACGCCTGGCGGAAATCGCCTTCACCGAGGACCAATTCCACAACCCGGAGCTGCTGCTTGGCGCGGCCCGAGCCGGGCTCAGGGTGCTCGACGTACCGGTCACCATCCGGCGTCGAACCGCGGGGGCGTCGAAGAAGGGCACCAACCTGCGCTACGGCATCGGGTTCCTTCGGGTCATGCTGAAGTCCTGGTTGCGATAGGAGCTTGTGGGCCGAACTGCGTTCCGCCACCCGGTACTTCGTGAGTCGGCACGCCGGGACAATGGGGTCGATGCGGGCGAGGCCTGCGTCGCCGACACTGAACGGGTGAAGACCCACATCCGCCGGCGCGTGATTCACCTGACACTGGCCCTTGGCGTCATGGCGACGATGGGCCTCCCCGGCGGCCGAACCTCATCGGCTTCCGCGAATCGGCCGACCGATTCGAGCCAACTCGCCCTCGCGGCCGCGACCACGTTGCCGTACGACCCGGCGATGCCGTTCGCCCTCTGGGAGGTCGGCACCGATCAGATCGCGACCGCGCCGACACTCGGCACCGACTACCTGGTCAAGTCGTTCAGCCCGGGGATGAACCCCGTCGCCTATCTGGACCAGGCCGCGGCGCGGGGCTGGAAGGTCATCCTGTACTTCACCAACACCGTCGACTACGGAGCCGGCGTTGTCTATCCCTCGCGCGTCGGTGCCTGGGTCAACCAGGTCAAGAATCATCCCGCTCTCGCCGGCTATCTGACGGTCAAGGAACCGTCCTGGAACGGGATCTCCGTCTCCGAGATGCGATCCCTGCGCAACGCCTTCCGCGCCGCGGACGCCAATCCGGCGCATCGGATCTTCGCCGACTTCGGCGACAGCCCCCATTTCGGAACGACGGCCAATCCCTGGGCCACGGGCATTGCCGACGTCCTGATCATGAACTGGTATCCCGTCCGGATCAGCAAGGGGTACGTGCCGGACGCGGTGAAATGGTTCCCGAGGGTCCGCCACATCGTGGACACGATCACGCCGAACACGGATCTCTGGGTCATGGCCCAGACGTTCGGCGCGAAGGCGTACGACCAGCGGATGCCGACGGCGGCGGAGCTCGAGCGCGAGGTCGGCGAGGCGATCCGGTTCGCCGGGGCCGAAGGCCTGGTGTTCCACACCTGGCGCAACACGCTCTACCAGTACGTCCTCGGAACGAGCTCAACACTCCGAACTCGCCTCGCCTCGATCATCAGTCGGACCCGGGCAGGGACCCTCGTCGTCCCGACGACATGGGACACGACGCGGCCGGTCATGACCCGACTGTCGGTCGCGTGGTCCTCGACGTTCGGCAAATGGCTGGTCCGGTTCTCGGCCTCCGACATTTCGGGCATCGCCCGGTATCAGGTCCGCTGGCGTGTCGGGACGCAGGCCTGGCACTACCTGTATCGCAATGTCGGCTCCGTGGCGCTGGCCTTCCCACGCGGCACCATCACGATCCAGGTTCGCGCCCAGGACAAAGCCGGCAACTGGAGCTATTGGCGGACGACCTACCGCTATTGACGACCGGCCGATCTGCGAGCGGATTCCAAATCGGCGCGGTCACCACGGCCCAGACCGAACGGAAGCCATGACGGAAGCCCGGGCAGGGTCACCGCGATCCGCCAGCCGGTCATGACGGCCACGGTCAACAGGAACCCGTTCAAGCTCGTCGCGTAGGTCCGTGCGACGGCGACGACGAGAAGTGCGGCAAACACTCGGTCCGCGGCGTCCCGCTCGAACCGGCCGATGAGGCGACCGAGCCACTGGACGATCGCGCCGAACAGCGTCATGCCCAGGGCCACGAGCGGGATCCCACCGTTCGCCCAGAGCTCGCCGAGAATGCCCGGCGTCGCGAATCCGCCCGGCTGACCTGGAAAGATCTGATCGTAGATCCAGTACCCGAGGGCCTCCGGTGGCGGCTCGCCGCGGATGGTCGAGAGCCAGCGGACGTAGGTGGACCCGCCATAGAACGGTTGCCGGCTCGGGATGTCGGTTGCGACCACCTCGAGCGCCTTCGCCTGGATGAGTGCGACTCGGTCGACGGTCCGGCCGACGACGAAGGCGGCGACGTCGGGCAGGTCCCGGAACCCGCCTTCCTTGCTGACGCGCAGGAGCTGGACGCCCACGAAGAAGATCAGGGCGATCGCAGCCAGCGCGAGCCAGGTCCGGCGAGCCAGCCGGCGACCCCCCCAGAGGCCGAGCAGGATGATCGCGGCGGCGAGTTCGAACGGCAGGGCCCGGGACGCGGTCAGGAACATCAGGAGCAGGAGAGCACCGTTTGCCGCGCCCGCCACGGCCCATGACCGCCGGTCGTTCCTGGCGAGCGCGTAGGCCACGGACATGAGGGCAGCCGGCGGCACGAGCCAACGGAACACATCGAACACGATGCCGTTGTAGGCGGCCCGGACGCCCTGGGCGTCGTCGCTCAGGAACGGGACGCCGACCCGAATCGCGATGGACACGTAGGCCGCGAAACCGATCGCGGTCAGGATTCCGAGAGCCAACCGGTTGATCCGGCCCGTCTCCGTCGGTGGGCCGAGCCGCTCCGGGACGCAGTTGACCCTGCTGGCCACGGTGGCGCCGACGGCAAACGCGACGAGGCCGAAGGCGACAAGGCTGGCGCCCGCCGCCGACCCCTCGCCGTCGAGCATCAGGACCAGCGAGCCGACCGCCGTCGACGCGACGAAGAACACCAGGAACAGGTGCCCCGGTGTCGTGGCGTCGAGGATCGATCCGCGTGGTCCGAACGATCGCCACGCAACGAAGACCGCGACCGCCATTACGGCCGCCAGTCCCGCTGCCTGGAACCACATGGGATTCATCGACCGTCGACCCGTTGGAGGCGAACTGGCTCAGGACGCGGCGTTGCGGCGCCCTCCGTCACCACCGTCGATGAGCCCGACTCGCGGCGATCGGGCGATGGGCCGGGAGGTCCAGCTCTCGAATCGCCGTCGCCGCAGGACATTCACCCAGGCCAGAGCGAAGGCGAGATTGACGACGGTGAACGCCTGGCAGAACGCGACGGGCCGCGGCGGCCTCCAACCACGGGCGGTCATCGCCTGGCCGGCCGCGGCGAGCACCAGGCCAAGGACGGTCAGCGCGGGGACGACTCCGTAGGCGGTGCTGCCGTCGATAGCGAGGACCAGACCGGACACGGCCGCGCCGACCACGAACCACGGCGTGGCCCAGCGTGCGAGCTTGTGCGACCAGATCGAAAGGGCGGCCGTCGGGTGGCGCCACGGCGTCAGCCGGCGGACCATCGACAGATTGGCCTGGATGCCCTGGGTCGCGGTCCGAGCCCGGTTGCCGAACTGCTCGCGGAGCCCGCTGATCGGTCGATCCGTGGCGACGGCGTCGGTCACGTACATCACGGTCCGGCCCTGCTCGCGCGCATAGAGCGGGATGACCTGATCCATCGAGGTGCTCGCCGGCACGCTCCGACAAGCCGTTCGGCGGACGGCCAGCAAGGCACCCGTGACCGCGGCGAGAAAGCCCGCCCGACTCTCGAGCTCACGAAGGCGGCGTTCGTAGCGCCAGTACAGGCCCTCGTTCCGGGACGTGGCCGTCGCGTTCTCGTTGCGCCATTCAAGGCGGCCGGTGGCACAGCCGACGCGCGGGTCGCGGAACACCTCGGCGAGAGCGGCGAGGCACCCCGCCTGGTACCGCGTCTCGACATCGGTCAGAACGAGGATGTCTCCGCTCGATGCGGCGAGGAGGGCGTTCTGCGTCGCCGATTGGCCGGCCCGGGGCAGGCTCAGCAGGCGAATCCGAGGGTCGTTCCGTTCGATTGCCCCGACGATGCTGTCGGTTCGATCCGTCGAGCCGTCGCTGCCGACCAGGATCTCGACGATCCGAACGCGACCGTCGTCCTGACCGAGGACGTCGGCGATCCGATCGGCGATCTCGCTCTCACCATCGTGAACCGCGATCGCGACGGTCAGGCTCGACGGCGGTTCCGTCAGGTCCAGGCGCAGCGGTCGCAGGCGGGAGACGGTCCCAACCAGGATCGGATAGCCGACGTAGACCCACCCGAGCAGGCCGATCGTGAGCCAGAAGGCGACCGTGGCGACCACGCGGGAAAGGGTACGCGCTCATCTCTGCCCCGTATCGATCTCACGCGGTGTCGGCGAGGACGGAGCCCGGTCATGCTGCTCCTCGAGGACGCCGCGATCCGTCCACGGCAGGCTGGGAAAACCGTCTCGCCAGCGCTCGACGAGACGCCCAGCCTCGGCCCGGCGCGTGTGCCGGGCCGCGAACGCGGTCCCGCTGGTTCGAAGGCGCAGGGCAGCGCGAGCATCGCCGGCGAGCGCACGAACCGCGGCGGCGACGGCGTCCGGACGCGATCCGGTTGGTTGGATCAGGCCGGCCGCCGCGAGGCCCCCAAGGGAACCCGCAGGGGTGGCAACCACCGGCAGACCGACGGCCATCGCGTCGAGGATGACCTTCGGGAACCCTTCGGCTGGCGACGGGAACACGAAGAGATCGCAGGCCGCGAGCGCATCGAGGTAGACGGATCGATCGGAGACATGGCCCATCCAACGGATACGATCGGCGATCCCTTTTCTCCCGGCGTGCGCGTCGAGGCCTGCGCGGGCTGGCCCATCACCGAGGATCACGAGCTCGACCTGGGTCGGCGCGTCCTCGGACACGAGGGATGCGACAGCGTCGATCAGGACGTCCAACCCTTTCCCCGGCGCGAGGCGTCCCGCCCAGGCGAGTCGCAGCCGCCACGGGATGGCAGGCCATGGCCCGCCCACCGGTTCGCGGATTTCGCTCTCGTCGACGAGGCTGGTGACGACCCCGTGCCCGTCGACGATGTCCTCGCCGACGACGATCCGCTCGCGGCCCCCGGCGAGGCGGCCTGCGAGGTCGTAGGCGATGCCGACGATCTGTGCCGGCAGCCCCAGTCGGCGCGCGCGGGCGACCGCCAGGGCGCTTCCGGCCACGTAGCCGAGACGAGGCGTCCGGGATCTGATCGAGAGCCAGCCGGCAATCGGCGCGTTCGATGCCGGAACCTTGATCACGACCAGATCCGCAGCGGCCACGACCGGCGCAAGGATTCGGCGGTTCTCCCGGATGAGGGTCGGAGCGTGGCGGAGGTACCCGGCGATCCCGTCGAACGGCGCAGTGCCCACGATCCGCAGTCGTGTGTCGGTCGGCTCCGTCTTGGGCGGCGCAACCGCGGGCCGGAGGGGCACGCAATGATCGATCGACCCAATCGCTGCGTCGACTTCGAGGACCGCGGACAGGAATCGGCCGAAGGTCGCGTCGACCGGATAGGTCCTGCCCTCCCAGCTCACGTGGGGGTTGTCATCGATGACCGCCAGGCGAATCCTGCCTCGCAGATCCTTCACGGTTCGTCCCCGGGTTCCCGCTCTCCGATGATGAGCTCGGCCGCCTTCTCACCGCCACGGAGGCCGATGAGCGGCCCTCCTCGGCGCCCCTCGAGGCGGGTCCGGATCGCATCGAGCGCGGACCGCAAGGCAGCGACGTCGGACCGCCGCAGGATCAACGTCTCTCGCCAACCGCGACCGGACATCCGAACGAAGACGACGAGCGTGATCAGGGCCGTCAATCCGTATGAGATCGAGGAGCTGGCTGCCGCACCCAGGATGCCGAATCGTGGAATGAGGACAAGATTGCAGGCGATATTCGCGGCGAGACCGATCAGCAGGAGCACGGTCCCCGCCCCCGGCCGACCACGGCCGACGATGTATCGGGACAGGATCGCCACGACGCTGTACAGGACGACCCCGGGGAGGATCAGACGAAGGGCGACGCCCGCGTCGGCGAACTGCGAGCCGTAGACGAGCCGGACCAGCTGGGGCCCGATGACGAACGCAGGGATGGCTGTCGCGAGCGTCACTGCGATCGTCGTTCGCGTCAGGACCGCGGCGATGCGGCCCGAATTGGCCTGCGGGTCGACCGCTCGGCTGAACATCACGAGGCCGAGGGCATTCGGGACATACCAGAGGGTCTCGGCCAGCCCGCTCGTCACCGAATAGATCCCCGTTGCGCGCACACCGACGAACAGGTTCAGGAGGAAGGCATCCGACCGAAACTGGAGGCGTTCGGCGATCGTGCCGACGATGGCGCGGCTGCCGAAGCGGAGCTCTTCCTCCAGGAGTGGCATCGACGGTCGAACCGAGAGGATTCCGTCTCGGTGCGCGACCCAGAGGATCGCCACGATCGTCAGGGCCAGGGCGACCACGTTGACCGCAAGAACAACGTCCAGGCTCAGGCGAAGCTCCGGGCTCAGCCAGGCAATCCCGGCCACGGCGATCACCAGGACCAATAGGCTCGCTCGGCGAAGGAACCGAATTGCGCTGTACGCCATGACCTGACCCCTGCCGAGGAGAGCGAAGAGGCCGATCGAGAAGAACAGCTCGCCAGGAAGGGCCACAGCCGAGAACACGAACTGTTGCTCCGACAGGTTCGGGATGAGCGTCGCCAGGGGCCCTTCAGGCCGGCCGCTCGTCGGGATCCCATACGCCCAGCACGCGACCACCACGGAGAACCCGCCGACGACGGCTGCCCAGAGAATGGCGTTCGCAAGACCCCGACGGGCCGTTTCCCGATCGCGCCTTGCGATCACGCCCAGGGCGCTGTCCATCCCCCAGCTCACGACGAGCGCCGCAGTCTGGGAGGTGAGCAGGGCCAGCGTGAAGCGTCCCTTTGCTGCGGGTAGCAGCAGGCGAGCGAGCAGGATGTCCGTCCCGAAGATGACGAGAGCGAGCCCGAACCGCGTGACGATGGTGATCAGTGCGTCGTGGAGCAGCGGCGACGTTGGAGCGGCACCGCCGACGTCGGCATCCTGCATCGCCTTGGTGGCGGCCTCGCCGGAATCGGCCGCCGGCCGCTCAGTCATCGGATCCGCTCGGCGTCAATCGGAGCCCGACGTCGCCGCGGGCACGACCATCGCCAGCTCCGGGTCGGCGAGGGCTGCCGAGAACCAGCGGGCCGTCCGTCGAAGGCCCTCCTCGAGGGGCACGGTTGCCCGGTAGCCGAGGCGTTCGGCGGCCTTGTCGACGCGACTGACGTTGCGTCGGATGTCGCCGGCTCGGGCGGCGTCGTGAACGATCTCGAGCGGCCGGCCGACAGCCGCCCCGATCGCGGCGGCCAGTTCGTTGATCGTTGTTTCCCGCCCGGTCCCGACCTGGAACAGCTCGCCGGCGACGACGTCTTCCGGCGCGTCGAGAGCGGCCACGACGGCGGCTGCCAGGTCGTCGCTGTAGACGAAGTCGCGAGTCTGCTCGCCATCGCCGTGGACGGTCAGCGATTCGCCCCGGAGGGCGGCTCGCAGCCATGCCGCGACCACGCTCTGCTTGTGTAGCGAATACGGTCCGTAGGCGTTCGAGAAGCGGAGGACAGATGCGGCGATCCCGTACGTGGCTGCGTAGGCCTGGCAGTACGCTTCTCCGGCCAGCTTCGAGGCACCGTACGGCGAGCGCGGATGCGGCAGGTCGGACTCGTCTGCCGGCGGCTCGTGATCACCTGCAGCAGCGTTCGATGAGGCAAAGACGAACCGTCGGACGCCGGCCCGCCTGGCCGCATCGAGGAGCCCGAGGGTCTGGGCGACATTGACCTCGAACGTCCCGATCGGATCGGCAACGGAGTCGGGGATGCCGGCCCGGGCAGCGAGATGGACGATCGCCTCGACGCCGGCGACGGCTTGGTTGACGGCCGCCCGATCTGCCAGAGGGATCCGGACGAGCTCGACAGGCACACCGTCGAGATACGCCCGCCGACCGACCGATAGGTCGTCCAGGATGATCACCCGGTCGCCCCGCCGAACCAGCAGACGGACCAGGGACGAGCCGATGAAGCCGGCGCCGCCGGCGACGAGGACGGTCCGCTTCAGCGCCGATGCGCCTCGACCGAGGCGCCGGCCCCGGCCATCGGTTCAGGAATCCACCGGACGTTCTGGACGAACGCCGTGGGGTCGATCCGATCGCGCCACTCCGCGATCCTCGCGAGCATCGTATCGATCAGCTCCTCGTTCAGCAGGCGCGGCTGAAGCCCAAGCTCGAGCAGCTTGGAGTGCTCGGCGTTGTAGTAGTGCTCCTCGAGCTCCTTGCGCGGATTGTCCGTGTGGGCAATCGATACCGACCAGCCGAGGTGCTCGCCCGCCGTCTTCACCCGCTCCGCCAGCTCGAGAACGCTGAACTGCTCGGTGAATTGGTTGAACACCCGGAGCTCGCCCGGATCAGCCGGACTGGCCGAGGCGAGGGCGACGCACTGGATCGTGTCGCGGATGTTCAGGTAGCCGCGCGTCTGCCCGCCGCGGCCATACACGGTCAGCGGATAGTCGGTGACGGCCTGGACGCAGAACCGATTGAGGGCGGTCCCGAAGACCTCGTCGTAGAGGAAGCTCGTCGCGAGCCGAGGATCCAGCGCCGACTCATCGGTCTCGACCCCATACACGACTCCCTGGTTCAGGTCGGTGGCTCGGAGGCCCCAGATTCTCGTCGCGAAGTGGATGTTGTGCGAATCGTGGACCTTTGACAGGTGGTAGATCGAGCCGGGTGTCTTCGGATATAGGAAGGTGTGGGAACGGCCTTTGTGGTTGACGCTGAGATAGCCTTCCTCGATGTCGATGTCCGGCGTTCCGTATTCGCCCATCGTCCCGAGCTTGACGAGATGTGTCTCCGGCGACCGATCGCGGATGGCAAACAACAGGTTCAGGGTTCCGACGACGTTGTTCGTCTGCGTGAACGTCGCATGGCGAGCGTCGATCATCGAATACGGCGCCGAGGGCTGCTCGCCGTAGTGGACGACGGTGTCGGGTCGGAACCCGTCCACGACCGATTCGACGAACGCGTAGTCGGTCAGGTCGCCGACGAAGAGCTCGATGTCGTTCTCGGTGACTTCGCGCCAGGCCCGGAGGCGCTCGTGCAGCGTCGGCACGGGGAAGAGCGGCCGAACGCCGAGCTCGAGCTCCCACTGTCGCTTCGCGAAGTTGTCGAGGACGGCGACCCGATGGCCGGCCCGCGAGAACGCCATGGCGGTCGGCCAGCCGAGATAGCCGTCACCACCCAGCACGAGGATGCGTTGGCCCACGTCCCCAGGTCCCTCCACACAGATCGCTGACTCAGGCCGCCCGGCCAGCCCCCAGGTGGGTCGGCCGGAGTCTAGCACCGGCCCATCTGGTCGGTCCCCGAGGGTGCCGTCCGGTGCTACGCTCGGCGCGATGCTGACGAGGCTGTTCCGGATCGAGGGTCTCGGCCACCTGTCGACGCTGATCGCCGACGATTCGGCCGGCGTGGCCGCCGTCGTGGACCCGCGCCGGGA
>Ga0070707_100000950_pt1 | contig 28741 bp, 35 predicted proteins | sample KBSK5502metaG_FD_65468 | JGI IMG/M metagenome (GOLD analysis project Ga0070707, IMG submission 65468) | Corn, switchgrass and miscanthus rhizosphere microbial communities from Kellogg Biological Station, Michigan, USA - KBS K5-50-2 metaG | ecosystem: Host-associated > Plants > Roots >... | reverse complement strand
CTCCAGGTCCTTGCGGGGGGAGGGGCGAACCATCCTTATGAGCCGGTGGAAAAGATCACGCCGCATGCGCGCAAGCAATCAAAGCGACGGGAATATGGTCCATCTCGAAAACCCTGGTAGTATTCTAGCTTAAGAATGGGTGGCGCGAGCGACCACAGCCGACATGACCGAAGTGTCTAACGTGAGAGTGATTCCGCACACTGACCTACCCTACTGTCCGGAGCGGACACTGTCGCTGGCGCACACGGTCGACCTAACCAATGCCAAGCCGCGTCCAGCGGGCCTGTGAAGTGATTGGAATGCGGGACGACTTGGACGTGTCGGTCGTGATCAGCACCTACAACCGTGCTGATGTTCTACGGAATGCCTTGGATAGTCTGCTTCAGCAGGAGCCGCCCGGTCTCCCCTATGAAATCGTAGTCGTGGATAATAACTCTACAGACTCCACGCGAGCCGTTGTGGAGTCCTTCATCGCACGCGGCTGCCCGAACCTACGCTACCTCTTCGAGCCGAGGCAGGGACTCGCCTATGCGCGGAACACTGGAATCCTCGCCTCGAAGGCCCCAATCATCGCGTTCACTGACGACGATGTTACGGTCGCGCGGGGCTGGATTGGAACACTCAAGCGTACGCTCGACGAGCATCCTGAGACAGACTGTGTTGGCGGCCGGGTGCTGCCACGCTGGAACCGGCCCGTGCCTTCGTGGCTCACTCGTGAGCACTGGGGCCCCCTCGCGCTCCTAGACTACGGCGATACGCCCTTCTACGTCACTGCATCGAAGCGCTTGTGCCTGATCGGCGCCAACACGGCGTTTCGTAGGACCGTGTTCACCCGAATCGGTCTCTTTGCGTCACACGTCCAGGCAGTCAAGCGCGAGGTCGCTACGGAGGATCACGAACTCCTTCTGCGTCTCTGGCGCTCGGGTGGGCAGGGCTTATACGTTCCGACTCTCAGCGTCACATCGGACATTGCCAGTGATCGTTTCACGAAAGCCTACCACCGTCGGTGGCACCAGCGACACGGTCGTTTCATGGCTATCATGCACGACGAAGGAACCGAGCAAACACGAGTCGGGCGCATGTTTGGAGTCCCCGCCTGGCTCTACAGGCAGGCAGTAGAAGGCGGTGTCCGTTGCCTCGGATGCTTGCTTCGCGGCAACCTCGACCGAGCCTTCCTTCATGAAACAAGGCTCCGTTTTTCTCTGGGGTTCATGAGGGCCAGATGGCAGGAATTCCTTTTGCGCGGTCCGGCTGCTACCTCGAGCCGCCGTGACTGAGCTCCTACACCACACCCGCCTCGCATCTGAGCTGATGGACCCAACAGCCCACCGACGAGTGGCCGAGGAGCGGAAGCGGGCACAGAATGGATTCTCCCGGCACACTCGGCACACTGCCATGCGTGGTCCACGGCTCCCCGGTGGACCCTAATGGGCAAGGAAGCTGAGCGTGGCATCCTCTTCATCACTCCGTGGCTTCTGGGCGGCGGAATCGAACGCGTCATTCAGAACAGCGCCCCGTGGTTGGCCAGGCGTGGCTATCGCTGCGAAGTAGCGTCCTGGACCGTGGCCACCCAGCTCTCTGGCCAGCCCAACCCCGTTCTCGGCACGCTGTCTGCCGCGGGAGTTCCCGTCCGCCTACTTAACTCCTATGGGCGCTTCCGGCTGCTCCAACGAGCAGTGGGAGCCGCTGCAATTGCCTTGAGGGGCAGACACCGCCTTCTCATCGGATATGAACTCGAAGGCAATCTCGTCGCACTCATAGCGCAAAGGCTCCTTCTCGGCCGGGTCCGGGTCATGGCCCAGATCCACAACGCGTCTCGAATCCACGCGGAAGTTGGCACCTCACCAACATTGCTCCGATTGGCACGCCGGCTATATCAAGATGCGGACTTGATAGTCGCCGTTTCCGACAGCATTCGTCTCGACTCCGTACGGTTCTTCGGGATAGATGAAGCACGTGTGGTCACGCTCTATAACTCTCTCCCGGTCAGCTGGATCCGGCAGATGGCGAAGCGGCACGTGAATCCTGCCCTTGGGTCAACAGCTCGCTTCATCGTCGGATGCGGACGCCTTGTCAGGATGAAAGGGTTCTCCGACCTGCTCCAGGCCTTCGCCATCATTCGAAGAGATCATCCGCTGCACCTTGTCATTCTTGGTGAGGGGCCAGAACGTCAGAACCTGGTCGAACGTGCCCGGAAGCACGGAGTCCAAGAAGACGTGTTCATGCCCGGTTTTGTCCCGAACCCCTGGTCTTACTTCGGGCGGGCAAGTGTCTTTGTCCTTTCCTCGCTCTTCGGCGAGTCGTTTTCCATGGTGCTTGTGGAAGCCATGGCGTGTGGGGTTCCAGTGATCGCATCCAGGTGCGAATGGGGGCCCGAAGAGATACTCGCTCGCGGGCGATACGGCCTTCTGTACGACCCCGGCGACGTAGAGGCACTGACGCACAATCTGCGAACGCTGCTCGATGAACCTACCGTTGCCTCCGCCCTCACTAGAGCGGCTTCCCGGCGGGCCGAGGAGTTCTCACAGGACGCCATTCTGCCTGAATTCGAGCGCTATGTCGCAGCTCTATTGGCCTGAACTGAACTTGGCGGGAGTTGTCAACTCCGTAGTGCCGCAGCGGTATTGGGTGGGAGGCTTTCGGATGGTTCGGGAGATGCATCTCACGTGGTGACCCTTTATGGGGGAAAGCTGGAGCGTAACCGGCTTCTTTCGAACTCAATTTTCCCAGCTTTGTCCCTGTAGATATTTTGAATGCTCGATAAAACAACATATCCTTCTTTGATTCCCATGTTATCGGGATAGGATTTGATATTCAAAAGGTAAATGTCATTGGCTCCAGTATCCGTGGCGTTGTTTCTCCCGGCATAGTTGAGCAGGCCATTCACATCGTTGATGATCTGCACACGCTTTTTTGCATAGAGATACACGAACGCGTCATTTTTCCAGTCATAGCCAGTAGCGGCCCAGCCCCTCAAGGGCGACTTGACGAATGGGTACGGATCAAACGCGTACTCATCAAGAATATATACCTTCGAATGTTCTGGAACATCCCGGAGGATATTTTCGCCAAGCGCCCGGGTCAGAGCTGCTCTCCGGTAGTACAGGTCGATGTTGGCTTTCTCGACAACCAGTCGATTGCTCTGCATATTCACCAGCAAGCCCGTCGATATCACCACCACGACCGCCATGTGTACCACTATTCTCACGCTCTTCCTGGATAGCTTCTGCAACGCAAGCACTATGGCTCCTGTCATAAATAATGCCGTACCATAGTACTGGATATAAACTGGCACATACCCCATGCCTGCACCAAAAGACCGCAACTCCCCCTGGTATTTAAGCGATATCGAAATCGCCATAGCAGGGAATAGCACCAATGCGCTGCCAAGATACAAGAGCGCCGAAATTCCTTGGATCTTAACGAGTTTGCCAATCAACCTCATGTAAAACGCAACGAACAGCAGCCACACCGCTATGTCGTGCCTTGCGATACTGGCTACAAAGCTGCTCAAGTCGTGATGAAACAGGTGTGAAGGATTGCCTGCATAATAGCTCAACGGCAGCGAAGCATATAATTGCAAAAACAATGTCTCGACCACACGAGCCGGTTCCATGCTCAACATGATTCCGGAATAACCAGGAGCAGCTGGACTCTTCAGTTCGCGCGCGACAAACATTGCCATTAGTGCGACCACCACCGATATCACATAAGGCGCGCTAAGTTTTATCCTGTCCTTGCTCTGCCAATCACGCGGGTCCGTTACGATAATCAGGAACAGTGGAATCAAGAATATGCTGACCTCATACGTATACAAAGATAGGTTGTAGAACACCAGGCTGGCAATCAGGTAATTAGAGTTCTTGTACTCTAGATACTTGTAGAGAGATATCATCGCGCACAATACCAAGGATACAAATAGCTGCATCATCCCGCTAAACGCTAATATCGGATCATGATATAGCCTGAATTGAAATAACATCGGAAGCAATAACATTCCCAAATACGAAACGTATCTGTTGCGGGTAATGCTGTGCAGCAAGTAGCCTAACAACAGAACATTCATGATAATCATTGACAAGATCAATATCTTATAGAGCTGCAGATGATACGACACGTATGAAATCGCTTCCGTCGTGAGGACGGCTACGGGGAAAAATCTGCCGCGGGACGTGACCCATCGCCGGTTCTCGTCGATCAGGTAGTGGACAAACGTGATGTTTTGTAATTCAAGCTGCCCCTTTATTGTGGAATTAATCAAGTCGTCTGAATAATAGCCACTGGAAAGCAATGGCAGTAGTGATATCGAGACATACACGACGATCAAAGCGTAGGACACATACAGGTACAGGCGCTTATCCGCCCGGACGGGCGCGCCGGACGCAACCGAAGGGTCAAGGCTAGACAGCGTGTTGCCTCCGGCTACTCTCAGCTCGAGGTCGGGAGGCGACAAGCATTCCTCGGGGCCGTGTGCTCACCTTCTCCTCCTTCGCAGGGAGCGTGGCCATCCGCCGCGCCCCGCCGCACTTCCCTGGAGGGCTCACTTCGGCGGCGTTGGCTGCATCCCCTTGTCAGATACGGTAACGGGCTCCCCCTCACGCGCCCTCCTGCGCACTATCCTAAATATCTCATTCCGAATCCCCGCGTGCCGAGGCGAACTCAGAAGGGCTTTCAGAATGAACGCGAGACTTCTATACTTCTCGCCGTTTTGCTCCAGGGCAAGGGCCAGGTGTAGATATTGCTCCGCAAGGTGGTGTTTCTGCCGTCTCAGCCGGCTGCTGTATTTCTGGAGCAGGTATCGCCTCGCAGTAACGAGAGCCTGCCTGTTCGTAGAAATACCTTCCCCGGCGTGATACTTAACGAGCATCTCCTTACAGTGAACGAACCGGAACTTATCCGATAGTCTAATGAATAGCTCCAGGTCAATGAGTCGCGGGAGGGCCTCATCGAAGTAGCCCGCCTCGCCGAAACACTCTCGCTTGATGACCGCGGATTGAATCCCGATGCACCAGACTTGATAATCAAGGGTAGTTTCGTCGACTAACACGCCCTGCTCCACGTCCGGCGATCTGAAGTCGGCCGAACTCCCGTCAGCCTGTACCCGAAGCATGTCGCTGTAGAAGACTCCGACTTCACGCCCTGTGCCCTCAAGCACGGCCACCGCCTTCGCGAGCTTATCCGGAACCCATTCGTCATCACTGTCTTGAAAAGCGACGTAGCGCCCTTGCGCGATGCTGATCCCGATGTTGCGCGCGACCGAACATCCGCAGCGGCGTTGAGATATCCGTCTTACATTACTGAGGCCGGCGTATTTGTTCAGAATGAGGTGTGTGTTGTCCGTCGACCGGTCGTCGATAATAATCAGTTCGAAGTCGGTGAATGTTTGGTTGAGAACGCTTTCGATGGCTCGTTCGAGCGTCTCCGCTCTGTTATATGTTGGGAGGACAACGCTTACGAGGTGGGGCATTAGAAACACATGAGACCGACAAGGCAAGTCACGGCGTCGAAGCTCGTGTCGGCACACGGCAGCGAGATATCTGTTCCGAACACAAGCCCAGACGGATCGATTAGCGTGGCCGCCTCCAAGGCACGCGGATAGCCAATATAAACCAGCATCCTCCGCTTCACGGGCGATCGTCTGGATCTCATTCGCACGTCAGCCCACCCCGGAACATTAGATTCGTTCGGAGGGATGTCTCTGATGACTCCAGCTCCATCCAGGTCAAAATTGATCATTCTCTGCCTCTCCGCAAGGTCGCCCCCCGACTGAGCCGAATAACCACAGCTGGTTGGCGGCGTCAAGATCTACCCGTTCGCCTTCCGCATAACGACCAAATCTTGCGGGCTGCCCGTGCCCTTATCCCGCTTCACGGCGGTGCAACCGAAACGAACTGCTGGTTGCCATCTCTTGCCGCATGCGCTCTCCCGCGGACTCAATACAAGTAAGGCTTGATCCATTTGCTGGCCTTCCGTCGAATTCGCGTCTGCAACCGCCCGTCGCACGGGTCCTTCTTGGCCCTACTGTAGGCTTGATCGATCCACTCGCGTTTCTGGTCCATCAACTTCCTGTAGAACCGGACAAAGTAGCCCTCAGTGACAACGCCAGCCAGACGGTAAGTTCCATTCTCCTCTAAGAACTCGCAATGCTCGCGGACGGGGCGCAGTTCCACGTTATCCATTCCGATCGTGCCGCCGACCTTTAGATGCTTGTCGATGTAATGCCAATCGAGCGCCGGAAATGGGTAGCCGTGGCACCCGTCAATGTAGGCAAAGTCAATGAGTGTCTCAATCCCCCACCGAGGTAACGTTTCGTCCGTCGATCCAATCAGAAAGGTGAGTTTATCGTTTGGGACCCCAATTCGTTCCAAGTAAGCGCGGATCTTGTCCTCTTCGCTCCGCGAAGACGTGCAGCAGTAGTGGTGCTCGGCAAGCGCGGCGAACAGGACGGTGGTATATCCCGCACCCGTTTCAATCGTTACCATCTCGCCGGACAGGTGATCGGCGATCCACTGCAGCACCCCCGGCCCCACAGCCCAACTGCAGTCACCTCGTGGGAGGGAAATGCCGGCCAACGCCACACGCCGCACTCCGTCCTCGTCAACGTGGTGGAATAGGGGTTTGTCCTGCGCTAGCCGAGCCAGGACCATAGTCTTGTCCATCACACCTCCTCTATGGAGTTGCTCGCTCTACCTCGCCTAACTAGAAGTACACTGAACTGTATAATCCAGGATTCGCGATATGGACCCATTGTTCGTTCCTCTGTACCGCTTTCGGTCTCCTGGACACAGCGAGTGGCCGTCATCATGCCGCGACGAGCGCCTTGGCCCACGCCGCCGTCGGCGTCCGATGCTCGAGGCGTTCGATGACCCACTCGGTGTTGTAGCGGATGAACTCCCCGATGATCCACCGCGCCGCGGCGAGGCTCGCGAATCGATGGAGATAGATTGCACTGCTCCATCAGCGTGCGCATGAACCGCTCGATGACGCCGTTGCACCCCAGTTCGCCGACGTACCTGGGGATGATCGTTATCCTCAACCATTTGGCCTCGTTGATCCAGGCGTCGGCGATGTACTGCGGCCCCTCGACGCACGTCCCATCGACCGGCTTGCCGTCCTTGGTGCCGACAACGGATGCAAAGACCCACGCCCTGCACTGACTGGCTTCTGACGATGCGTCCCCCAGGACTCTAATCTTGCTCCAAGAATCGGGAGCCGTCCTGTTTGATGCTCGCGAAAACCCCGAATATCTCCGTCGGCTTCAGGTTCCCCAATTCGACTTGCTGCAACTCAAGTCTGATCAACTCCTCTAAGTACTTCCGGTCTTCGTCTTTGCGTGGATCTAGCCGGGCACCCATGTATGGATTCGTACAGATCATTCTCATGTACGCATTGTATCGAGCAAGTTTGATTGGATTAAACCACCGCAACATCACAGACTCGATCTCCTCTTGGCGAATGCCTTCCATTCCGGACTGCTCTGATGGTTCCACGTATCGCGGAATGATCCTGTAAGGATTGAACCACACATGCCTCCATAGGCGTTTGCCAACTGCAGGGCGGTAGCGCCTCGGCATCCTCTTGATTAGAGACGCCGCAAACTCCACGTTTTCCTTCCAGAAGAGCACCTGACTCTTTCCGACGATGTCAAGGATGACGAGTCGACCGTTTTCGGTGAGGCCATGGCGGAGCTCGGAGAAGAAATGTTCTAGGTTGAGGATATGATGCACGGAAGCGTGTGCATAAATGACGTCGAAGGCCCCTGGCCGGATATGAAGAAAGTTGAGGTCGAGAGACTTGAAGTGGACATTCAGTCCTTCGGAAGACGCTCGACGCTGCGCTTCAATGTAGACTTGCGGGTTCAGGTCGACGGCCATCAGTTGGTATGGTTTCCGGAGTTTTCGAGCGATGTCGAGATCATGGCCGCCGTAGCCACAACCCAAGCTCAGAAGCCGCGGCTGCTCAAACTGCTTCGCCTGAACAGCCACCTCGTCCGAGAAGCCTCGGCCGAACACATTCCTGTTGAGATAATCGAAATAGAAGATCCAAGACCTGTGAGCGTGGATCCCTGCCTCTTTGAGGTCGTCGGTGATCTTTATATTTGAATAATGCTCGATTTCCTCAGCAACGAGTTTCTGATAAGCGGCGCCTTTTGTCAGGTCAATATCCACGTTGGAGATCGTCGAAACCAGATCGTCGGGATCGACGTCGCGCTCCTTCATGTTTAGGCACCTCCCTCAGCGGCACTGCCACCAGTTAAGCAATGACCCAGTTTGCAGCTTCGCATCCCTTTCGGAGCCGCGGAGAGACCTCTGGCTGATGTTACCGCTCTTTTCGCCAGCGCCAGAGCACTAGGCTGGCGAGTTAAACAGCGACCAGTTGTTCGAACTCTTCGAGGTGGTGTACCGGTCCCCGTTTCCTGGACGGCGCGAGTGAACACCATCATGCCGCCACCAGCGCCTCGGCCTGCGCGGCGGCCGACGTCCGATGCCCGAGGCATTCGATGAGCCACTCGGTGTTGTAGCGCTGGATGAACTCGCCGATGATGCGCCGCGCGTCAGCGAGGCTCGCGAATTGGTGGACGTAGATGCACTGCCCCACAAATCATCGGCGCGGATTCCCACGGTCCACGCCTTCAGCTCCACGGCGGTCTCTTCTGCCAAACGCGCCACGCGCCTGCCGTGCGCTGGAATGCAGCCAACCTCTCGATGCTTCGGGCTTTCATCATCATCCTGAGGCGTTCTCCCTCTGGGCCGATCTCGTAACTCCCGGCCGCTGGCGAGAGGTGCCGCAACGAAACGCCATCGACTATTCCCAACCGACAGCCGCGCTTCTGAAGATCGGCCCAGATTAGCTCAAGTCCCCACCCCATCCCAAACTGCTCGGGGAATGGAAGGATGTTCGAACGCCATTCTGGGCTAATGACGAACACGGGGCCGCTCTCGACAAACGTGGTTACACGGGCTAGGGTCAACGGTCGTGTCCTCGCAATTCCGTGGTTGACGTAACTCCTTGGAGCGTGGGCCGGCTGAGCCAGGCCAAAACCGCACGCCTTCGTTAAGCACAGGAGTTCACGAAGGCCCCCCCGGACAAAGATGACATCGTCATCACAGACTACAAGTTGCCCGCACGCGGAAGGGGGCAGCGCCTTACACAGCTTATTGAGGAGTTGTAGCCGTGATCCAGGCCCGCAACCGATCGTGCGCTCGGCCAGACTCGAAATTGGAGAATCAAGGGCCCAGAGAGCGACCGCCATTCCGAGTTCTAACGCTTGCCCAACCACTTTCGCCACAAACGGCGAGTACTTGTTCCGATAGACGCACACAAAGCCCGCTTCGGGAATCACCTCTCCCTGGAATCCACGCAGCCTCAGCCGTGTCGGATCCACTGCATGGATGAATCGGACAGCCGGGCGACCGACCCAGGCAAGTGCTTTCTTCTTAGCTAGCGACTCATAGTTCATGCTCGACTCTCATTCTTCAGCACCGTGCTTCTGCCTGTGCTGTCGCCTAAAACCAATTCCCCGCTCCTAGGCTTGCCCGAAGGACGACCCCAAGCACCCCATACTCGAACGTTTTGGTCACAGCGTTTCTGCCAGCCCTTCTTGTCGGCACCACAACGAGCCGATCCATGGTCTCCCGGAGCCGCGCAATCTTCCTAGCATCGCCCACATCGAGAGGCTGCAGAGAATGAATGTTGGGTCGTGCGGGAGTGAGTGGGTGCAAACGGGGCTCAGGGTGCGGAAGGCCACTCTGGGCGCGGTCGGAAAGGCTGACTCGGCGACGCGAGAATCGGGCATGATCGGCACTTGTCAAACCCACGGCGACCGGGCACACTGTGGGATGCGTATCGGTTTCCGTGGTTCAGACCGAGCCCGACCGTCATGCGGATCCTCGGCGCTCCCCCCGCGCATCATCACCCTCACCCGCTGGCGAAAAAGCCGCCTCAACGTCGCGGCCCGCCGCGCGACCTCCGGGCGCTGTGGCAAGGTGAAGCGGGAGGGGACCGCAGCCTACTGCCGCCCGAAGGACAGGGTCGCGCTCGTCGTCGAAAGGCTCAACAACACTGTCCGCGTCCTCCTGCGTCGCCGGTCCGGGCTCCGCGACGAAGAATACCTGCGCCTCAAGATTCCCACCTGCATGCTGCTGACGCTGTGACCGTGCTGTCATGCCCAACTGTGCCTGAATTCACCCACGAGACTTCGCAGACACTCATGTTATCACGTATACTAATGGACATTCACAGCCAGCGGTGACTGGGATATCAACATCAGCCATTTCAATCGAGCATTCCAACTTCCGGGATGGATCTCGCGCCGAGCATCTTCCCTCACCCGACCAGTGCGCGAGAAGGACACGCCAATGCCTACTATCGACGAGACCCGTCGCCCCTGGGACCGCTACAATCGGTCGCGCGGCGGAAATGAGTGCCCCGACGCCTCGCGGAACCCCGCCGCACAACGGCACGGCATGCTGCTGGCCCGCTTGGTATCCCTGGCTGCCGACCAGGGCTCTCCTCGAAATTCCCCGGCGTTCGCTCGCTGAACTCATTTCCCGAATGAAGCGACTGTCCTGACATTCGGCTGATGAGGCCGCAACACCCGGAGCAGAAATCGCCAGCGGCGCGAAGACACCACCGCGAGCAAAAACTCTTCGTTGTTGCCGAGAGCGTCCCCGCGTTCGATCGACACTCAGGCTATCAGCGACTCTATCGGATTCTCGAACTCCTCTGCAAACGCTACGCGATCGCGTTCATCGCCTACGGCGATGATCCACCCTACCGAACCAACGAGTATGTCCGGGCGTTGGAGGCGCTTGGGATCGAGGTGTACGTCCGAACCTTCCGGCTGCGCCGCTTTTGGAAAGCGCGCGGGGATGCACTCCTATTCGAGACCTACCGCGTGGCTGAGTGGTGGCTCGACGGCGTGCGCTTCCTGAATCCCGCCCTACCGATCATCATCGACTCCGTCGATCTCCATTACCTGCGGGAGCTGCGAATGAGCGAATATGAACCAAGCAGTAAATCGCGCGAGCAAGCGCTTGAAACCCGCGCGCGCGAGCTCGCCATGTATGAAAAGGCAGATGCGGTCATCACGGTCACGGACTACGAAAAGAACGTCCTGGAGACGGAGTTACCCGAACTCGAGGTGATGGTCGTACCCAACATCCACGAGGTGGACAGACCACTGGTTGACGCCGAGCCGAGGATTCTCGGTTCACTGCTGTTTGTGGGCGGATTCGGTCATCGACCGAATGTCGACGCCGTACTCTATTTCTGCCATGAGGTCCTACCCTTCATCCGGAAGGTTCTGCCGTCCGTCCCGGTGTGGATCGTCGGCGACTCGCCGCCGGAAAAAGTGGTGGCGCTGAAGGCGTTGGCCGGCGTGGAAGTCACGGGGTACGTACCTGATCTCGGCCCATATCTGCGGAAAGCATGGATCTCCATCGCACCTTTGCGCTATGGCGCAGGAATGAAGGGGAAGATCGGTGAAGCAATGGCCGCAGGCCTTCCCGTCGTGACGACGACGATCGGAGCTGAAGGGATGCAGCTCCAGAACCGAGTCACCGCCTTGATCGCCGATTCGGCGGAAGAATTCGCGAACGCCGTCACCGAGCTCTCGCGGGACATGGCGCTCCACGCCGAGATAACGCGTAACGCCCTGGAGCACGTACGCCGCAACTACGCGCCGTCGATGATGGAAGGTCGGTTGATCCGGCTTCTCGAGTCGGTGGCGAGCCGCCCCCCAAAGCGCATGTCGCTCGGCGAGCGAGTCCGATTCTGTCGCACTGTCATCAGTGCGAAGTCGCTGCACATAGTCGGACGCCGCGATGCGCGTGGGTGAGGGCTCGAAGTGTGCGGTCGTGAACAGTTTCGATGATTCCGCGTAAAGATTTCTCGGCGGCGTTTTGCCGATGGAATCCGCGGCGGCAGGCGCCGTTCGGCGCCTCCCGGGGCCGTTCGCGTTCCAGAATACGAACAAGACCTGGACCATCGAGTACTCCGGGGCCGTTCCACGCTGCTGATCTTGCGCCAGTGGTCAACGTCCTCGAGGTTGCCTGACAGAGGCTGTGGCAATCCGTCTCCTGATCCTGACGCCGACGCTGCCGTACCCTCCCGACAGCGGCGGGAACATCCGGCTGTACCAGCTAGCCAAGCGGCTATCGTCCGCCTTCGAGATCCATCTGCTTCCGCGGTTACTGCCGGAGAGCGCTGATCACGAACGGGCGCTGAAGGCCGAGACCGGTATTGCTGCGATCCACCACGTTGAGAAGGTCGGGCGATGGACCCTCCGGCGGAGACTCTGGAGACGCATGGACTTCTGGCGGTATTCTCCGCACTCGATCAGCCTCGATGTCGACCCGCACTATGCCGAGACGCTGAAACAGTTATTGCGAAGATATCCTTTCCATGTGGCGCTGGTGGTCAATCTCTACATGTTCCAGTACCGGAAATACCTCCCGAGCTTTCCCGTCTTCTACAATGCCAACGACGTCGAGTCGGTAAAGTATCGCCAGTGGTACGAGAGGGACTCGTTGAGTCCGAAACGACGATTGCTCCACGGGCTTCAGCGCGTCGCCATCACGAGGTTCGAAGCGAGGGTGGCCACGCAGAGTGCCGCCGTGTTCGTGACGTCGCCGACGGACGGGGCGCACTTCCAGCAACTCGGCGGGACGGGAAGGATACTGGTCGCCCCGAACGGTGTCGATCTCGAGTACTTCAGGGCAAGGACGGCGGAAAGCTTCAGCGGGCGCCCGCGGATCTTGTTCATGGGCAGCTTCTTCTATAAGCCGAATCTGGAGGCGGCGGTGTTTCTCAGAGATCGACTGATGCCGCGGCTCCGAGCCGAGCATCCAGAGGTGTCGCTGGACCTGGTCGGCAATACGGCCGGGGTACCCGAGCTTGCGACCTGGCACGATCCCCGCTATGGCGTGCACTTTCATGGGCGAGTGGACGACGTGCGGCCGTTCCTCCAGGCGTGCCAGGTGTTCGTGTGCCCGATCTTCATCGGGAGTGGCACGCGGATCAAAGTGCTCGAAGCGATGGCCGCAGGTACCCCGGTAGTGGCGACTTCGTTGGGAGCAGAAGGGATCGAGAGCGGGCATCAGCAGGGTATCGTGATCGCCGATTCGGTCGAGCGCATGGCCGCGGCGGTCTCGCAACTGCTGAGCGACCGCCGACTCTGTGCGGACGTGGGGCGTCGCGGCAGAGAGCTGGTGGAACAGCGCTATAGCTGGGACGTGGCCGCGGGGGTGATCGCGGAGGCCATCGCGCGATCGGTCCAGCCCTGAGGGCTCCTCGCCACCCCCCGAGGCGCCGCGTCTACTGGATCCAGGGCCGACTGAATGTTGTGGGGTGACCCTACCGTCCCGGCCCAAACCTGCCGGCCAGCGGGTCCAGACACTCCGGAATTCATGATCCTCGCCCGTCAGTCTTACCGCCAGTGACCAGATGGCCCACCCTTCTGATCCGGAGCAGGAGGTGCTCAACTGCGCCTATCCCTTTCACGACTAACAGCAAAAGCGTGTCCAGCAGTCGTACGAATCTTAGGTAGCCGCCTCTGGGCTCATAGGGTCCCCAGCGCCCCTGCACTAAGCTCACACACGCTGCAGCGATCGCCTCCCGTCCCTCGGGTTCGTGGCGGATCAACCGATACTCCTGAACGATTCTCCAAGCATATCGCAGCTTCCAAAGAAAGCGTTTGCGGGCAGGACGATGTGTGTTCATGAAGAGGTACCGATTCCTGGCGTAGTAAAAGCGGACAGCCGGACTGCCATGACCTCCCGTGCTCCTAGAGACTTTGTGCCACGCCCGTGCTTGCAACACAACAACGTTCATCCAACCCCGGCGCAGCGCGCGCACCGACCACTCCGCGTCCTCGAAGTATAAGAAATACCGTTCATCCAGCAGTCCAATGTCCTGGATCGCTGAAACCCGGACGAGCAACGAACAGCCATCGAGCCATTCGCTTCTCTTGAGCTCCCCTTCGACGGGCAAGCCCAGAGAATCATGTGGCGTCTCGCCAGTCTCCCAATTGATAGTGCCACCGTCCCAGTAGACCTCAGTTGGGCGGTCATAGCAGAAGACCCGGGGGGTAGCCATGGCGATGCTACCGTCCGCCTCGGCCACCATCACCAAGCGACGCACCGTGTCCGGTGCCACGACCACATCGTTATTCAGCAGCAACACGTATACCGCACCGTCGTCAATTGCGCGCCGCAGACCGGAGTTATTCCCCGCGCCATAGCCCAAGTTCCTTGCATTGCGAAGGACGCGGACGCCGGGATGCCTCTCGTAGAGGACGGTGCTTGGATCCTCTCGGCTGTCGTTGTCCACTACCCACACCGCAAGATTTGAATAGTCTGACCGTTCTAGAGAGTCGACACACTCAAGCGTGTCTGGGAGGTTATTCCAGTTGAGCACAAGCGCGACAACGAATGGTCGCTCTTCGGATCCAGCGGCCCGACTGACTGGTCCTGCCGCTTCCTGGCTACCGGGCGGATACTCGGTCACAAGACGCTCACTTGTTCGCCAGCACGTGCCTCAAGGGAGCCCGAGGCCTTCCGTAACCACCGTGTGACGGGGCTTCCGTTTCTTGGCCCCGCGGCTCCACGCGCCACGCTCTCGAGAAAGTTGGGGGCCGTGAAGCGTCTCGTACGTTTCATGCAGACGTCCTCCGGCAGATACGCATTTCGTCTCACGCCAAAACAAGTATGCCTTCGGTCACCATCGCACGTCTAGCATCCTGCTTGTCCGTCGTCAGCGCCTTTGGGACTCCGCGAGGCTGGACGCTACCCATAGTTCGCCAGTCGACTCACCCCGGGTGCGCTGCCTCATGACGGCTCGATTGCAGTGAACGCGTTGGGCTGGTGTCCGGCATCGGCCGGCGTCACATTCCTGATCCCTTCGTGGTAACGCTCGTGCTTGTAGAAGTGGATGAAGTCCTCTATGGAGGATGCCCTCCCCGCGGCACAGCTCAGCCACCGAGAGCTCGGGCTCCGGGTGGCCTCCAGGAGAATCTTCTCTTCAGCGGAGAACTTCCGGCGCGTGATCCGTTTGGTGCGCCATTCATGGTAAGATCTGTCATTAGGACTCTGGTCGGTTAGCGGGTAGAGGTACGATCAACCGTAGACCAATTGGTTGGGGGCGACGGTGAGCACTAGTCCAGAGGGGTCACGCAGGGCAAGAGGGAACGGTCTTGCATCAATAGTCGTTCCCGCGTTCAATGAAGAGGCAAACCTGCCCCACCTCTACCGGCGTGTCTGTTCTGCTCTGGCGAGCGACGGATGGAGTTTTGAACTGGTCATCGTCGACGACGGGAGTACCGATGGAACCCTAGCAGTCATTAAGGAGCTGCAGCGCCACGATCCCCAGGTCCACCACATAAGTCTCAGCAGGAACTTTGGTCATCAAGCGGCGCTGCTGGCGGGAATGGCGCATTCCCGAGGGGATGTAGTGATCTCTATGGATTCCGATTTGCAGCACCCCCCGGAGCTCCTCCCGCGCATGCTTCGATTGTGGCAGGACGGTTACGAGGTCGTGCACACTATTAAGCGTTCCGACACTTCAGCAAACCTGTTCCGCCGAGTGGTCTCGAGGGTCTTCTACCGGTTGTTTGTGAAGCTTTCCGGTCTAAGCTTGGGCTTCGGTCAGTCGGACTTTCGCCTACTCGACGCTCGCATTGCCAGGGAGCTCTGCCGGATTCCCGAGTATCACAAATTCATCCGCGGTCTCGTGAGCTGGATGGGATTTAAGCAGATTGCCATCGAGTACGACGTGGCCCCGCGCCTCAAGGGTCGACCCACCTACCCTCTCAGGCGCCGCTTGGGCTTTCATGCTGACGGGATTCTGTCTTTCTCGATCATGCCTCTCAGGTTATTCACCCTCGTCGGCGTCATCGTCGCCGTGCCGGCTGCGTTGTACGGTTTGCTGGCTTTGACAACGGGACTCTATGGGTTTCTCTTCGGTTACCCCAAGTGGATCGTGCCGGGCTGGGCGAGTTTGGCGATCTTCGTCACGTTTCTCGGGGGGCTTCAAATGATCGGGATCGGCATGCTTGGAGAGTATCTTGGGCGGGTATTCGAACAGACCAAGGGCCGCCCCCTTTATCTGGTCAGGGAAACTTCATTGCCGGCCAGAGGCGAACCGAATGAGCGCCGTGACCTGACGCAGCTGAACAGGGGTGGAGAAGCACCGGTAACGACTGTTCACCCTAGCGATGTCTAGCCCGGCACGTGTTAGCGAACTACCGTCATGCCCCGCCTCCTGATCGTAAACGCTGACGACCTGGGCCTGCATGAGGATATAAATCGCGGAATCTATCTGGCGCACACCGAAGGAATCGTCACCAGCGCCTCCGTCGTCGCCTGCGGCGCGGCTTTTGATCACGCCTCGACAATCATTCAGGAGTGCGCCAAGCTTGATGTGGGAGTCCACCTAACCCTCATCGAGGAACGGCCGCTCTGTCCGGCGACTGAGATTCCCAGCCTGGTCGGGCCGGATGGGCGTTTTCTTCCCTCATATCGCCACCTCACGGCGCGCATACTCATGGGGTCTGTTTCGCCCGCAGAAGTCCGCCGAGAGCTGCGGGCACAGATCGCGCGCGTCATCGCGACCGGATGTCGCCCTTCGCACCTAGATGGCCACCAGCACGTCCATCTGCTGCCCCCCGTTTGGCGTGTAACAACAGAGCTCGCAAGAGAGTTCGGTATCCGCTGGATCAGGGTACCTCATTTCGCGTCGCTGTTCAGGTCCCCGAAGTCTCTGTTTGACCCGTTCTTTCGGTTGGGGTTGAACATCCTGAGCGCCGTCACGGTTAGCTTGACGAACGGCGCAGAACCGAAAATCCGGACACCCGGATTACACCTGAGTGGGCGGCTCGTCGAGGGTGATCTTCTGCGAATCGTTGCTGCTCTTCGCCCAGGGATTTCGGAGATCGTCGCTCATCCAGGAATCAAGACACCGGCGCTCGGCGCGCGGTACCGCTGGAATTATGAGTGGTCGACGGAACTCGCCGCGTTGACCTCACCTCAGATCATCTCGGCCCTTCGTTCGAATGGGGTGACGCTAACGCGATTCTCAGAATGCCAAGCCGATGGACCCCTTCCTACCGGACTTTGCTGATCGCAGTATCTCTTACCTGTTTTCTCATCATGACGTAGTGGCCGTCCTGTGTCGCGACACTCGACATTTTGCCGGCGGGAAATCTTCCCGAGCGCGAGGAGCGAAAGGCACTTCTTGAGACTCGCCGATAAAAGCGACACCTTGGAGCTTCCTCCGTGACGGTGTCGGACTATTTCCAATACGAAGTAGAGATCTCCAGGATCCACCTGGTCCCCCTGTTGCTGCGCCACGGCGCCCTTTCCAGGGCATCACGGGTGCTCGATGTGGGATGCGGTTATGGCGGGACCTTGTTGGCCTTGAAGGAGTCCGTCCCTAGCTTGCGAGCCGAGGGGCTGGACGTGGATGCGGCCATGGTGACGCAAGGCCAACAGCGCCTTGGAGAAGCCGCCAAATTGGTCCACGCGGATTTCTTCGAATGGTCGGGAGGACCCTTCGACCTCGTGTTAATGCGCGACGTCCTCGAGCATATCGGCAGACCGGAAGAGGCGCTGGCACGGGCAGCCACGCTGCTGACGCCAGGCGGGTTCTTATTCGTCAGCTTCGCGCCCTTTTTCGGGCCATTTGGTGGGCACCAGCACATTGCCTCGGGCGCCTGTTCGTGTCTGCCGTGGATCCAAATCCTCCCCGAGGAATGGTTCCGGCGGATGCTTCGAGTGTCGAGTAATGCTTACAAATCGAAGCACGCGCTGGAACAAGATCTGGAATCGGTTCTTGGCACGCGCCTAACCCTGCGCCGATTCCGTCGCGCGGCCGATGCGGCCGGGCTTTGCCTCTGCCACCAGGCGGGCTATCTCTCCCGCCCCGATTACCGAATCAAGTTCGGGTTGCCGCCGATCCGGCTGCCACTAGTTCCGGGGCTGGGCGAAATCCTAGCCACCGGGGTGGAAGCTCTGATGCAAAAGTCAACTGAACCTTCGGCCGGAGGGCAGCTAGCCTCTGAGGCAGCTCGCGCATCGGGCTAGGCTTTATCTTCGGTCAGTCAGTCCACACTCGCCTGCCTAGAGAGCTTCATGTCACGCATGCCGCTAGACTAGCCTTGCTCAGCGGCCTCCGTAAAGGTTCTTCCTTTGGGCACACTTGCAGGGGCCTCTTGCTAGCCGGCGGGGAACCTCCGGCGCATGATCTGTCTGGTGCGACGCAGCAGCTCGTGGCCTGTCTCGCCGCTCTTCGACACTGTCGCGGCTTTCCCCTTGGTCCCTGATTCGCTCATCACTCCGCCCTCCTCCCCCAGCGCATGGCCGGCTCGGATCAGGGGCGAACTGCGTGCATGAACCGCAGGGTAGCGCACCCGACCTCGCAGTCCCATTTCCGCTGACGTCGGACACGTGCGGCAGAAGAAGCTTTACCGACGTTGGAGAACAAGGTTACTCTAACGCCATGCGCGACATGAAGCTGGCGAGGCTCTACGCAGCGCGGTTCAGTCCGGAAGACAAAGGGCGAAAAATCTGGCAAGTCCTCTGTCGGCACTTTTCCCAGGATTATGCCGGCCCCGGTGACACCGTCCTCGATAGTGCCGCCGGCTATTGTGAGTTCATCAAGCACATTGTCTGCCGTCGTCGAATTGCCTTGGACCTTAGCGAGGAAGTTCGGGCGACGCTGGCCCCGGCGTCGAAGTCGTCCAGGGTGTCAGTACTGACCTCAGCTCCCTGCCGAGCGAACTGATCGACGTCGTGTTTGCGAGCAACTTCTTCGAGCATCTCCTTACAAAGCAAGAGCTCTTGCGGACACTCGCCGAGGTGCTGCGAGTGCTGCGGCTGGGAGGCCGACTGCTCATTCTTCAGCCAAACATCCGCTACGCGGGTGGAGCCTACTGGGACTTCTTCGACCACCACCTCCCTCTCACCGAGCGGTCCCTCGTCGAGGCGCTCCAGCTCGCGGGCCTGAAGCCCATCGAAGTCCGCCCGCGGTTTCTCCCGTTCACGTCGAAGAGCGGGCTCCCTCAGCACCCCTTCTTCGTCGGGCTCCATCTCAAGATCCCGATCGTTCAGCGGATCCTGGACCAACAATCCTGGATCGTCGCCGCGAAGCCCTAGGCGGCGACTGGTTCGGGGAACTTGATGCGCCTTCGTCCCGTCCAGTCGTTTGCACTGCTGATGGCGTTGTCCATCGTCGCCGCCCTCTCGATGAGCCCCGGCTTCCGTATCATGGCGACGACGTCTGGCCTCGATCCGTCGTGGGTGTACAGCTTCAATTACGCGTCGGCCCATGGCGTGCGCTGGGGTCGTGATTTCATCTCGACGTACGGTCCCTACGGCTACGCGCTGTTGACGATGGATGTGGGAAACCTGGTGGTGCGGAAGATCGCTTTTACCCTCGTGCTGGAGACCGGCACTGCGATCGCCACCGCCGTGTACCTGTGGTCGGTGCCTGGTCTACGAGCGGGAACGCGACTCACCCTCCTGGTACTCCTTATCTATGTCTGCAACATCCAAGGGTCAGAGTACCAGTGGTTCGCGTTGCTCCTCCTCGTGCTTCTGGTCGGTGTCCACGGTGATGGTTGGAAGAGTCTTATCCCCTATGCTGTCGCCGCGCTGCTGGCCGGGTTCTATGTCCTCATGAAGTTCAGCCTGGGCGTTGGCGCGCTCCTGGCCGTAGCAGCCGGCTGCGTGATGAGCCGCCGACCGTTGTTGATCGCCTGGCGATCGTTTGTGACCCTGGGTGCTGCCACGGTAGGCTTTCTGATCGGCTGGCTTGCGTATCGGAACGGCTTTGACGACATCGGCAACTTTCTGGCCACTGGGTGGGAGGTGAGCCAGGGCTATTCCTCCGCCATGAGCTGGGCCTTGGACCGCTGGTGGATCGGAGCGGCGAGCTTCCTGATCTGGCTCCTCCTGCTCATCCTTTGGGCTGTGTTTCAGCGAGGCCCCCGGACGCTGCTGTCGCTGGCGGTCCTGGCGCTCCCGCTCTTCGTCGCCTGGAAACACTCGATGGTTCGCCAACATACTCACGTCAGCGTTCTGATTACCTTTGGGATCTTCGTCATGTTCATCCTCGTTGTGGATGCGCTGAGCGTGTGGCGGTGGCGGAGCGCCCTCCCCATTGTTGGCATCCTCCTCATCCCGCTTCTTATCCCTTGGTACAGCCTGCCATCAGGATTGCGGGAGTGGTATCGGGCTCGGGAGAAAGGCCCTTGTACGGCACGCCCTTGGACGGCCTCACTCGAGGAGAAGCTAATCGTCCCGTTCAGGTTCTGTGGATTGCGGGATCTGGTCGAGCTGCGACACCTCGCAGTCTACCGGGACGGCCTAGCACAGCAATCGAAGGCTGCGCTAGGGGAGGACGCGCTGCCCGAGTCCATCCGATCGATCATCGGCGGCGCATCGGTCGATGTGTACCCCTGGGAAGTCAGCTACGTGCCTGCCAACGGGCTCTCCTGGTCCAACCGCCCGTTGCCCGGATCTTTCAGTGCGTACACCCCCATCCTGGATGGCCTTAACGCGGCATTTCTCGATTCGAACCGGAGACCGCAATACCTGCTCTGGCATACCCATCGCCCAGGATACGATCTCGGCCGACCACGGGGCAATGTACCGGTGCAGAGCATTGATGGACGCCATGTCTTCTGGGACGAGCCGAAGACGCTTCGAGCAATTCTCGACTCTTACGACCTGATCAAGGCGGAGCCGGGCATCATCCTATTGGGCGCTCGAGCCCGCCCGCGCTTCACGCCCGCTCAACTGCTTGGGACCCTGACAGTGCCGTGGGATACCTGGACCCAAGTGCCGCAAGTAGCCGGGATACTACTGGCGAACGCGTCGATCGAACGGTCGGGGACCATGCGCGCGATTCGGACCGTCTTCCGCGAGCCCGCCGTCTTTCTGTCGCTGCGCTTCAGCTCGGGGGAAGAGGCGACGTCCCGGTTCGTCCCCGATAACGCGGCCGAAGGCCTGTGGCTGAGCCCATTCCCGGAGACAGTCGACGACCTGCACACGCTGCTTCGACGTGGGGCTGCGCGGCGGGTGGTCGCCGTGCGGTTTAGCAGCGGGCGACTCGGGAGATTCTACCAGCCCATCGTGATGTCCTGGTTTCAACTGACGCCGGTGGGTGGGACATGGGCCGGAGTGCCGTAAGTGAGGCAATCCCCGCCGAACCCTACTGATCGGGCAACCCTAATCTCCTTCGATGGCGGGATTGCGGAGCCCGTGATGTACGAGCGGCCCGACCGGTATCGGCTGATTCAGGCCGACCTGAGCCGTCGATCCCGAATCGCTCGCGGGGGAGGCTACTCCTACGCAGCGGCCAGCTTCGGAGCGGGCAGCGTGGTGCAAGACCTAGGCCGGTTCAATCGACTGCTCCGGTTCGATCCGACGGCCCGGATAATCGAGGTCGAAGCCGCCGTAACCCTGGCTGATCTTCTCACCGTCACTTCCCGAGCGGGTCTGTGTCTCCCCGTGCAGCCCGGCTACCCAGCCATAACAATAGGTGGTTGCATCGCGGCCAATGTTCATGGCAAGAATCCTTCCCGCGAGGGGACTTTCGTGGGCTCGCTGGTCGACTTGACGCTCTTCCATCCAGATCACGGAGTCATCCGTGTTACTCGCGAGAACCCTCCAGGGCTCTTCGATCTCACCTGCGGCGGATACGGCCTCACGGGCGTGATTCTCGCGGCCACGCTCCGGCTCGAGCCCCTCGCGGGCGATAGGGTGTCGATCCGCAGGGTCCGCGTGGGCGATCCACTCGAGGCAATCGCCCTGGCCCGAGACCTCGCCGGTGACAGCCTGTTCGCTTACACGTGGCACGATGCAGCTCCGAGAGGCCGGAGCTTTGGTCGTGGATTCGCCTACCACGGGCTCCTGAAATCGGGGCCCGTCGATCCCAACACTGTCGTTCCCCCCTACCGGGTTCTCACCCCGGCAGCGCGTGCCCGGTTGCCGTTCTCCCTGTGGCAGTCCCTCACGATACGGGCCTTCACCTCCGCATTCTGGCACGCCGAAGCATCTCGACCGGAAGTGACCGAGACGACTCTATTCGACGCCATTTTCCCCTTTGCCCGGCGTTCCGTGTACTTCCGCCTTTTCGGACGGCCGGGGCTCGCCGAGTACCAGGCATTGGTCCCGCATGGCGGCACCGAGACCTTCCTCCGCAAGCTGCGGCAGCTCATCCTCTCGACCCGAGCGCCGTCAGTCATGCTCTCACTGAAAGCCTTCAAGGGCGCCCCACGGCTGCTGCGCTTCGACGGGGACGGAACCTGCGTCACGCTCGACCTCCAGCGCTCGGCTGCGACGCTTGACCTCCTTCGCCGGATCGACGATCTGACAATCGCAGTCGGTGGGATTCCCAACATCATCAAGGACTCGCGACTGCCCAAGCCGGTCGTGCAGGCGTGCTACCCGGAATACGAGCGCTTTCGACAGGAGCTCCGGGCCTTCGACGCTCAGCGCATCTTCAAGTCGGAACTTTCTGAGCGCCTGGAACTATGATGTATGTCATCGTCGGTGCCTCCGCCGGTGTCGGCCGTGCCCTCGCCGCCCGCTTCGCGTCAGCAGGGCACAACCTCATTCTGGTTTCCTCCGACGAGCGTGATCTGCGTGCAATGACAGCCGACCTGGAGATCAGGTATGGTGTGAGGGCGTACCCCGTGGCAGCCGACGTGAGCGACGGCGACTCTTACCTTGACCGGATCGCCACTGCTGCAAATGAGATGGGGGGCATCGATGGCTTGCTCTTCCCGGTTGGCGCTGTCGCCGCGACCGACGACTGCTCCTTTGATCCCGATAGGGTGACGTGGCTCACCCGACTCAACTACGAGTCGATCGTTCGCGCTGTCACCCGCTTTCTCCCGGACCTGATGACTCGACCGCGGGCTACACTGGTAGCCTTCGGGAGCGTTGCGGCTGTGCGCGGGCGACGCCGGAATGTCGCCTACTCGGCTGCGAAGCGCGCACTGCAGAGTTTCTTCGAAAGCCTCCGTCACGTCTCTGTGGGCTCGAGCGTCACGGTCCAATTCTACGTGCTCGGCTATATGGACACCGCCCTTGCCAGGGGACTCCGTACATCGATCCCCAAAGGAAACCCTGAGGTCCTCAGCGCCCGAGTCCTTCAAAACCTCGGCCGCGATGTCGGCGTGGTGTATTTCCCCTCTTTCTGGAGACCGGTCGCTGCCGCGCTTCGTCACACACCGTGGTGGCTCTTCAAACGCATGAGTTTTTGACGAGTCTGCATACGAGTGAGTACGTGAAAATCCGGGCTGATGTGCTGAAACCCTCTGGTCGCGTTTGGAAACCTCTACTCGACGACGCGAGAACCGCCGCGGCCGGCGCGCGTGGCACGACGTGGCACTGCGACGCCGACGCCGTGATCGTGCCGTCATACCCACATGTGCCTGAACCCATCCACACGACTCCACGAAGAGCCTTTTGAGAATACTACAATGACTCCCCTCCCGATCAGCCTCTTCTTCCCCGTATACAAAGACGAGGCTACCGTGGAGATCATGGTGGAGAAGGCACTCGAGTTCCTCCGGGCCTTTGGAGACGAGCACGAGATCATCATCGTCGATGACGCATCGCCTGATCGCTCAGGTGAACTCGCGGACCAGCTTGCACTGCGCCATTCGCACATCCACGTTATCCACCATTCTCAGAACCTCGGATACGGGGCGGCGATTCGCTCCGGACTAGCCGCCTGCCACTTCGAGTACATCTGCTTCACGGATGGCGATGATCAGTACGAGGTCGCGGATTTCGCCAAACTGCTCAAGCTGCACGACTATTACGACCTCATTATCACCTTCCGCTACAAGAAGATCTATTCCAGCACGCGCATGTTTGTATCGTGGGTCTATAACAAACTGCTGCGCTTCATGTTTAGAACGCCGTATCGAGACGTCTCGACGGGACTTCGAATGGTTCGTCGCTCGATCCTCAGCGACATCCAACTTGAGGCACGAAGCCCCTTCATCGGGGCCGAGCTGGCGATCAAGGCCATGCTGCGTGGCTATCGAATTGGCGAGGTTGGCATTCAAACGTTCCCGCGGACCTTTGGCCGCGGATCGTCGACGTCGCCGAAGAACATCCTCGCGACGATGATCGACATGTGGCGCATCTATCGAAAGATCTTCTCCGACAAATACGAGCTCCCCATTGGGCGGAGACGGACTTGAGGAGCACGCTGCCGCGGTCGAGGCGGAGCTGGGCAGGCAGTACGTGCCAGAAGCGAGCACACTCGGGGGTCTTCACCTTGCCAACCGTGCACTTCAAGCCGGCGCGCAATCCCTAGCACAGGGGACTGCACGTAACTGGCCCCAGGTCCTGTTCTGATCGCGGCCCTGTCCGTCTGAACGGCCACTGCGTAAAAACCGTATGCGCTCGTGGCGGTATCGGGCTGCTCCCATCGATCCGTCGGCCTGGTTCGTAGCCATCGGCCCTGGATTCGGATCGGTAGCGGCTGATATCGTACGCTACATTCACACCATCAACGGAATTCTCGAACACGACCAGCGAGGCATACGGATAGGACGTGCGTATCTCCTTCTTGGTTGACCAATGGATGTGCGACACCGTCACCTGGTGGGCTTCAAAGCGGCATTCTTCACTGAATTGGCCGCGAGGGCGATACCCGGGGGCGCAGTACCTCACGCGTAGAGTAGGGTCGGCATAGATGTAGCGAAGTGCCCATTCGACACAATTGCTGATAATAGCGCACATTGACCACGCCTTGGCAGCCTCGGTCGGCGTACGATCGACGAGCAACACAGCAGTCCCCGGCTCGAAGTGAGGCGCTTCGCTGACGATACTGGCCAAGACCTGTTGCTGGCGCTGCGTATACTCAAAGTAACCGTGATGCTGCACCAGCGCGTGGTGAGTCGCGATCCCGACCAGCAACGAGCTTAACCCGACAAAGACCACGCGCTGCCACTGGCCGAACACTCGAGCAAAGAGAAAGCACGCGACGCCGACCGCCAACGCCGCACCGATCGAGGAATAGAGGAACACCCTCCAGCTCGAATTCCGCCATACAGTCGGCAGATACGTTGCGAACCCTGGCAACACCGCGGTCACGCCTAAAGAGCCGAGGACCAGATATCGCTTGGTATCCACTACGGGCTTTCCTTCTTCCTCTCGCCTGGAATGCAGCCAAATTGCAGGAATTATCACGAACACCGTCAACCCGGCGGACAGCTGTAAGTACGGGTCCCGCCAGTCTAGCCCGCGCAACGCCTCGTACCATCCAGTACCAAAATTTCGTACATATGCTCGCGTCACGCTGTAGGCCCAGGAGCGCACGATCTCCACAAAATGCGTGCCGCCCAGGCCGGACCCGGCCAACAGCTCGGCTGCATACGAATCAGGATCCCTCAGGGTCAGAATCAGATGGAGCAAGAAATACAGCGATACGGACCACCACAACGCGGCCACGGCAACGAGCCGCTTGTCGATCCCGTGTCGCAGCCAGACGAGCAACACGGGACCGCAAAACGATAGCAGGATACCGCCATCATAGGTCCCCAAGGCGACGCCCTCGGCGATCAGCATCGCAAGCAGCGTTGTCCAGCGAAAGCGCTGCCAGGCAACGATGAGAAGATTCAGAGCGACCAAAAGAAGGAATACGCCCGCGTGCAGATTCGTCGTGCGCAACGTAAGCAACGCGCGGTCTGCCGGATAGACGACGAGCAGCGCGCCCGACACGAAGGCCAGCGCACGACTGTCCGGCACCAGGAGACGGACCAGCGAGTACATCGCGGTGCCCTTACCCAGCAAGCAGAGCGCAGCAACGATATTGAAGCCGAGGAAAGAATTCGGCGTCAGCACATACCCAAGAACATAGGGGGCGAGAGTCAGGGGGCGGTACGACTCATTGGACGGCGGATCGTAGAGCATTCGTAGTGGTCTACCCGCGTCGGTATAGCTCATGTAGAACCACTCTTCATAGAGACCCGTTACTTTCCAGCCGAAGGGTAGCCACAAAGACACAACAAGTGCGGCCAAGGCGGCGAAGGCGACTAGCGTCAAAGGGATGATACGAATGACAGAGTGTCCGCGTCCCATACCTTTGGAATGAAGGAGCGGGGGCACCTTGGGCACTTGTCGCATCACTTACAGCTCCGTGCCGCGCTACTCACCGGTCCGATGGGTCTCCGCGTTATCTCGTGGGGCATATCCGAACACGCGCCGCGCATGCGTGATGTCCCAGAAGCGCCACCTATTGTTCGAGACCCCGTAGACAATCTCGAAGCGCACGCCCTTCGCACTCAGGCAGCAGTCCACGAGATGGCCCAGGTCGCGATGGCTCAGCCACGTCGCCATCTGACGCACCTCGCGCGTCGGATTGTCATCGCGAGTCACTGTCCCGATGCGCAGACATACCACACTCAGGCCGAACTGTTCAGCGTAGTAAGCGCCCAGGGCTTCACCAAAGGCTTTACTGACTCCATACAATCCATCGGGACGGATGCAGACCGTGTTGTCGACTCGGGGAAACGTGGCGGGGTCCAGTCCCCGATAGTTGCCCTGGCGGATACGCACATATGGCTCGTCGAGCTCGAACATGCCGACGGCGTGGTTGGAACTGGCGAAGACAAGACGCTTCACCCTGGCCTGCCGAGCCGCCTCGAAGACGTTGTAAGTTGCGACGATATTGTTCGGTAGCACCGACTCCCAGGGCGCATCCATCCCCGCATCGGCCGCCAGATGCACCACGGCGTCCATGCCGTCGAACGCCGGGCGGATGGCGTCAAAGTTGCCGACGTCGGCCCTGGTGATTGGAATGTCCGCGGCAGGATCGGCCGGAACGCGGTCCAGCCCCGACAGGGCATACTTGTCGCCCAGGATGCGAGTCACCACACCACCGATCAGGCCACTCGACCCCGTGACGAGCACTCTTGATTTGCGGGCAATCACAGACGCGTGTTCCTCGAAGCTAGTGCCCGTCCCCGGAATCAGGGCCCTGCCGGCAGCCGTCCCACGGATTCTGCGTATGTCAGCATCGTCTCTCGCACCTTGGCTGTGACCTCATGGAGCCGTTCCGCTGTCGGCTGGAAGGCACGAACTCGGGCATCGCCGTGTCGTTCGAGATAGTAGGGGAGATTCATTCTCAGCTCGAAGATCGTCCGCTCGATCTGCTCTTCCACGGTCTTCTCACCCAGGTAGAGCCGATGGTGAGCGAGAACCTTCAGATGCCTGGTTCGCCCGAAATCGATGTGGACATGCCCTCTCGCTTCGCCGAAACAGTCGAATTTCATGACCTCCGTATCACGGATGAATAGCGAGACGGCCGGTCCGCGGCCGATATCCAGGACCTTCCAGAACACCTCGAAATATGCGGCGTCACCGATCTCGTAGCGGACACGGCCTCTCCTGGCGTCGTAGGCGGGAGGTTCGGATGATCCGCGGAGAAAGCGTGCGAGGAGCCGTCGTAGCGTCATGGCCTGATCCTCCCAACCCTTCCGATCGACGCGGAGTCGCTCGATGCGCCCAATGATCTACCCCCCGACGCTCCAGCGCGAGACTCCGAGTGGCGTTCCGGGAGCGCCGTCATTTCCCAGCGCATGTTTAACCCGGAATTCCCGATATGAACCATCCTTCCCTGCCTCCTATGCTGCTCAGCGAGCCGGGCAACCGGTGAGGTGTCGCTCGATCGGCGCGCCAGATTTCGCGTTTCCCATTGGGCGGCGCACCCTCCGTGCCAGCGAGGCGCCCCTGAGAGCCACGCTTTGTGCGGGCCTTGAGCGATTATGCCCCAGTACGTTCAGCCTTCAAATCGAAAATGTGCGCCATGACGTATTCCCGGGGCAAGCCAGCCCCCGGCAAGCGTCATGGTAGACGGCCGCAACGCTAACCTGGGGCGGATCCCTTCCACTGCACCGCCACCTAGGACACCGCTCCCGTGACAGAGCGGGCCGAGGCGGCCCTACCCCGTGCAATCCAGCAGACCGGAACGCGCCTCCTCCGACATACCCGATAGAGCGGGCCCAGAGCCACTTGACGCGCCGGCTCTTTCGTCACATCCTTGGCTCATCCACCGACTCGCATGGCATCCGACGTGATCGAGTGGGTGAGCCATGCACGCCGTAAGGCGAGGAGCGCAATTGACCCGGACGGAGGTGTCTCTGACAGTACGTTCGAGCTGGCCAAATCCAGACGGCCAAGCCGAGGACCATCTGTGCTTCCCGAGAATGCCCTCCGCCAACGCGGTGCCACGTACGAACGTGCTGACCGGGTCGACGGCCCGCTCATCTAACCAGAAGGTCATAGAGTGCGTCAGAGGCTATGAGGACGAGAATCGAAGCCGCTGGATGCGCGGCTTTCGTCGAGACGCGGGGGAATCGTCTTGTTGATCCAAGAACTGACTAGGGAGGCGAGTCTGGACCTCCTGGCCCGTACGCGTCTCGGTAGATTAGCCTGCGCCCAAGGGCCCCAGCCCTACGTCGTGCCCTTCTATTTCGCCTACGACGATAATTGCCTCTACAGCTTCTCCACGGTCGGGCAAAAGATCGAGTGGATGCGTGCTAACCCGCTGGTCTGTGTCGAAGCGGACGAGGTAGTGAGCCCGCAGGAGTGGGCGAGTGTCATCGTCTTCGGTCGCTACGAGGAGCTGCCCGATACGCCTGAATACGAGAGCGCGCGTAAATTCGCCTACAAGGTGCTGCGGCAGCACGCCCTGTGGTGGGAACCCGCTTACGCGA
>Ga0070707_100000949_pt1 | contig 28781 bp, 28 predicted proteins | sample KBSK5502metaG_FD_65468 | JGI IMG/M metagenome (GOLD analysis project Ga0070707, IMG submission 65468) | Corn, switchgrass and miscanthus rhizosphere microbial communities from Kellogg Biological Station, Michigan, USA - KBS K5-50-2 metaG | ecosystem: Host-associated > Plants > Roots >... | reverse complement strand
CCCGTCGACCCACTCCATCGTCGCGTCCTCGTAGGCGACGGCGCGCTTCGTGACGAGGTTGTAGACGTTGTTCGACCAGTTCTGGATCGTCGTGTAGCGGCAGCGGCCGCCCTTCTTGACGACGATCTCGACGACCGCGCTGTGCAGCGAGTCCGTGGAATAGATCGGCGCGGTACAGCCCTCGACGTAGTGGACGTAGGCGCCCTCGTCGACGAGGATCAGCGTCCGCTCGAACTGGCCCATGTTCTCGGCGTTGATCCGGAAGTAGGCCTGCAGCGGCATGTCGATCGAGACGCCCGGCGGCACGTAGATGAACGAGCCGCCCGACCAGACGGCCGAGTTGAGCGCCGCGAACTTGTTGTCGTTCTGCGGGATGATCGTTCCGAAGTACTGCTTGAACAGCTCCTCGTGCTCGCGGAGTGCCGTGTCGGTGTCGAGGAAGATCACGCCCTTCGCCGTGAGGTCTTCCTGGAGCTTGTGGTAGACGACCTCCGACTCGTACTGCGCGCCGACGCCGGCGAGGTACTTCTTCTCCGCCTCCGGGATGCCGAGCTTGTCCCAGGTGTCCAAGATGTCGGCCGGCAGGTCTTCCCACGACTTCGCCTGATTCTCGGTCGGCTTGATGTAGTAGAAGATGTTCTCGAAGTCGATGTCGTTCAGGTTCCCGCCCCACTGCGGCAGTGGACGCGCGAGGAAGTAGTCGAGACTCTTGTGCCGGAACTTCCTCATCCAGTCGGGCTCGTTCTTGTGCTCGGCGATTGCCTCGACCAGCTCGTGCGACAGGCCGCGACCGGACTTGAAGAAGTAGTCCTTCGCCTCGTCGGGGTTCGAGAAGCCGTACTTGTACTCGCTGCGGATTCCCTTGACGACGTCGGTCTCGGTCTGTGCCATCACGCCTCGGTTCCTGCCGGGATGAAGGGGTCGTAGCCGTCGGCCTCGAGCTTCTCGGCCAGCTCGGGACCGCCTGACTCCACGATACGCCCGTCGACGAAGACGTGGACGTGATCGGGCTTTACGTAGTTCAGGATCCGCTGATAGTGCGTGATCACGAGCGCGCCCATCTCGGGGCCGACGAGCTCGTTCACGCCACTCGCGACGACTCGCAGCGCGTCGATGTCGAGGCCAGAGTCGGTCTCGTCGAGCACCGCGATGCGCGGCTTCAGCATTGCCATCTGCAGGATCTCGACCCGCTTCTTCTCGCCGCCCGAGAAACCGTCGTTGAGGTAGCGCGAAGCAAGTTCGCGGCTCACCTTGAGTCGGTCCATCTGAGCGAGGAGCTCCTTGCGGAACTCGGGGATCGCAATCGGGTCGTCGACTCCGCCGTTGCGGGCCTTGCGCACGGCGTTGATCGCGCTGCGCAGGAAGCTCGTCACCGTGACGCCGGGAATCGCGTGCGGATACTGGAAAGCGAGGAAGAGGCCACGCTGCGCGCGCTCGTCGGCGCCGAGTTCCGTCACGTCGTCGCCGTCGAAGAGCAGGCGTCCCTCGGTGATCTCGTATGCGGGGTGACCCATCAGCGCGTAGGCGAGGGTCGACTTGCCGGAGCCGTTCGGCCCCATGACGGCGTGTACCTCGTTCGTGTCCACCTCGAGGTCGACTCCCTTGACGATCTCGGTGCCGTCCTCGAGCGCGACGTGCAGGTTCTCCAACTTCAGCAATGCCACAAAATCAATCCTCTTTTCGGCGAAAAGCGGGGCTTTTGCCCCGCCCACCCAACGAAGCCAGTCTAGCGAGACGGTGCGTCTCCCCGTTCGGGAGCCGAGAAACCAGCTACTCTCGTAGGACTCATGGGTAGTGGATTCCTCCAGCCCTGGCACATCATCGTCATCCTCGCGATCGCACTCCTCCTCTTCGGCGGCAAGCGGCTTCCGGAAATGGGGAAGTCGCTCGGGCACGGGATGCGTGAGTTCAAGGATGCGGTCACCGGCAACTCGTCGCCCGACACGGACACGCAGCCCGAGCTCCCGCCCGCCGACACGACAGCGGCGGACACGACGGTTACGCCGACGACGGCGGCGCCGTCCGAGCGCGAGACCGTCTAACGGGGCATGGCCAGGGTTCCGCGCCGTCTCGGTCACGCCGAGGAGGCGACGCTCGGCGAGCACCTCGAGGAGCTGCGCGGCCGCCTGTTCATCGTGCTCGGCGCGGTCGGCGCCGGGACGATCGTCGCCTACATCTTTCGGAACCACGTTCTCGACTGGCTGAACCAGCCACTGCCGCCCGACCATCGCCAGGTCTACACGTTCGGCGTCGCGGAGCCTTTCACCGTCACGCTCACGGTCTGCATGTACGCCGGCTTCGTGCTCGCGCTGCCAGTGGTCATCTGGCAGATCTGGGGGTTCTTCGCCCCAGCCGTCGATCCAGCCTCAGAGCGGAAGATGATCGCGCTCGCGGCGGTCGCGGTGGTGCTTGGCGCGGCCGGGCTGGCGTTCGGCTACTCGATCCTGCTGCCGCGCGCCGTGCACTTCCTCACGAACTACGACAACACGCACTTCCACGTCGCCATCCGCGCGAGCTCGTACTACAACTTCGTCGTCACGGTGCTCGTGGGAGTCGTGATCCTGTTCCAGACGCCGCTCGTCGTGCTCGGACTCGTCTCGCTCGGCGTGCTCAGCTCACGCACATTGCGCGCGAAGCGACGGATCGGCTACTTCATCACCGCCGTGATCGCGCTCGCGCTGCCCGGCCCTGATCCGATCACGACCTTCCTCGAGCTCGTGCCCATGTGGCTGCTGTTCGAGGGATCGATCTGGCTCGCGGTCATCTACGAGCGGCGCAGAGCGAAAGTCGCGCCGGCCTCGGCTACCCTGGGCGGCTGATGGCCAGGGCCGCAGTCAAGGCGAAGCAGCAGGAGAAAGCGAAGGCGCAGCCGGCGAAGGCGCGCGCCCGGGGCCGGCGACGACACAGCGGCGGCGGTAACCCGAACCAGGAGCTTTTCTTCGTCCGGCTGCGGCGGCACCAGAAGTGGGTGTACGCCCTGCTCGCGGTTGTCTTCGGGCTGAGCTTCGTCCTCGTGGGCGTCGGCTCGGGCGCCGGTGGCGGCGGCCTGAGCTCGCTCTGGACCAACCTCTTCGGTGGCAGCGGCGGCAGCTCGATCTCGAAGGCTTCGGACGAGGTCAAGACGAATCCCAAGAAGGGATACCTCGACCTCACCACCGCGTACGAGCAGGCCGGCAAGAACGCGCTCGCGGTCATCGCCCTCCAGCAGTACCTCGGGCTCAAGAAGAACGATGCGAGTAGGTGGACCGAGCTCGGGCAGCTCCAGATGTCGCAGGCGAACACCTACGCAACGCAGTACCAGAACGCTCAGGCGGCGTCGCAGGCGGCCGACCCGGCTGCGCCCTTCCTGCCCGGCGGCACGCTGGGGTCGGCGGTGGGCCAGAACGCGGCCTACGCGGACGCCTCGCAGAAGGCGGCGGCCAGGACGTCCGCGCTGTACCAGAAGGCGACGGGCTCAAGCGCGGACGCCGTCAAGTCGTACCAGACGGCCGTGAAGCTCAAGCCCAAGAACGCGACGTACCTGCAGCTGCTGGCGACGGCAGCGGCGAACGCCGGCAACAGTCAGGTCGAGCTCGACTCGTTGCAGCGGTATCTGAAGATCTATCCGAACAGTCCGCTGAAGCGCCAGTACGAGAAGGCGATCAAACAGCTCAAGGCCCAGCTCAAGGCGTCCGCCGCCGCCGGTGGTACCACGCCGACCGTGCAGCCTGGCGGCTAGTCCCAGACTCCGCTCGCCGGTAGAAGATTGCGGCTTCGGTCGCACGGATAGACTCACCCTCGAGCGGCCTGCCAGAGGGCCGGCGAACGACTTCGGGGGATCTGCATGAACTTCGACATCAAGACCGAGCAGCTCAGCAGCGACGCCTATGTCATCTCGCTCACAGGCGAGGTCGATCTCTACACGGCGCCCGAGTTCAAGCAGCAGCTGCTCGAGGTGATCGGCCAGGGCGGGAAGGAAGTCGTCGTCGACTTCAGCGGCACGACATTCATCGACTCGACGACGCTCGGCGTCCTCGTGGGCGGCGTCAAGCGGCTGCGGACGAACGACGGGCAGCTCTCACTCGTCTGCAGCGACCGCAACATCACGAAGATCTTCGAGATCACCGGCCTCGACAAGGTGTTCACGATCTATCCCACGCGCGAGGAGGCCGTGTCGGCGGTGGGAGTCCCGCAGGGTTGAAGCGGCCGCACCGGGTCGGGGCCTTGGGGGCGGGGCTCATGGTGGCGGCGCTGCTCTGCGCAGGGTGCGGCACCGGTGGCGCGGCGAACGCCGGGGGACCACCCGACCTCACGAACGGGCAGACGCTGTTCACGCAGAAGTGCGGCTTTTGCCACACGCTCTCTGCGGCAGGTACCACCGGGACGGTCGGCCCGGACCTCGACAACGCGTTCGCCGGAGACGTCAGCGAGCATTATCCGCAGAGCTCGATCGAGAACGTCGTCCTCGACCAGATCCGCCTCGGCTCGGGACAGATCAACGCCGACTACACGTCGAACAAGTACTTCGTCGAGCATTGTCTGCCCCCCCATTCCAATTCGCCGAAGTGCCTGCAGCCGACGATGCCGGGGAATCTCGTCACTGGGCAGGACGCGATCGACGTCGCTGCCTATGTCGCCTCGGTCGCAGGGCAGAACGGGTACACCACGTCCGCCGGGTCGTTCGCTTCGCTCGGCACGAACGGCGAGGCGATCTTCAAGTCCAAGCTCGCTGGATGCGCCGGCTGCCACACGCTCTCCGCGGCCGGGGCGACAGGAACGAGAGGGCCGAACCTCGACCAGCTCAAGCCGAGTGCGGCCGTCGTCGCGCACCAGGTGATGGTCGGCGGCGGCATCATGCCGGCATTCCAGGGGAAGCTGAGCCCGGCCCAGATCCAGGCCGTGGCGAACTACGTCTCCTCCTCCGCCGGCAAGTAGCTGGACGTTCGGCCCGCACGGGTCGAGGACGCCGCGGCGATCGCAGCGGTGCACGTCAGGACGTGGCAGGCGGCCTATGCCCATGTCTTCCGGGCGAAACGCCTCGCCGGCATCGATCTCGATGCGCGGGAGGGCGCTGGCGAGAACGCCTCGCCGCCCCGCGGCGGCACGAAGCAGTCTTCGTCGCGGAGGCGGGAGGCTCCGTCGTCGGTTTCGCATCGTGCGGCGAGAGCCGCGACGCAATCGACGAGGGTGAGCTCTACGCCATCTATGTGCTGCCCGAGGCCTGGGGCTCCGGTGCAGGCCAGGCTCTGCTGGCCGCCGCCCTCGCGTCACTACGTGCCAGCGGCTTTGCCACCGCAAAGCCTCTGGGTGCTCGACGACAACCCGCGGACACAGCGCTTCTACGAACGCGAAGAATGGAAGCGCGACGGCGGAGTGCGCAAGGAGGACGTCCTCGGCCTCCGGGTCACCGAGGTCCGCTACCGCATCAGGCTCGGCTGACGGGAAGCGCGACCCTTTCGCGGATTGCGTCGACCATCCCGTCGTCGCCGACCACCAGCACTTCGTCAGCGCCGAAGACGCGCAGCGCGTCCTCGACCGCCACCGCCGGGTCGTCCGCCCCGACCTCGACGCGCGCGCCGTGCAGTCGGGACTCGAGCGCCGCCGCAGTCGCCTCGGCATCCTCACGGCGATCATCGACTGCGCCGGTCAGTGCTTCTCGCGTCGACGAGAGCGCAGGCACGACGACGAGGATCTCCACCCCGTCCGGCACGGTCACACTCTCGGTCCCGGGAGGCGCAACGACGAGCACGCGGTGAATGCCGGGCGGCGTGCCGGAGGTGACGACGGGTGCCGGCTCGGCAGCACCGGGCACGGGCTCGTGCTTCAGCCACCACCCGATCGCCCCGAAGACGATCACCGCGACGGCGACGCCGAGCCAGGTGTTGATGTACGCGCCCGCGATGATCGCGGCGGCACCGACGATCACCACGCCGAGAAAGCGGAAGGCCTCGGCCTCGCTGCGGAGCGGGTTGCGCATCTCCGCCCCTTACCCGCTGGTCAGAGGATGTAGACCGTCGTGAAAACGACGATCCACATCACGTCGACGAAGTGCCAGTAGATCCCGCCGATCTCGACGCCGTGATGGTGCTCCGCAGTGAAGTGCCCGCGGAAGGCACGAATGGTCATGAACGCGAGGATGGCGAGGCCGATGAATACGTGGCAGCTGTGCAGACCCGTGAGGCAGAAGAAGATCGTCGGGAACGCGCCGTCCGACGTGTTGAAGCCGACCCGCATGTACTCGTAGAGCTGACCGATCAGGAACGAGAGACCCATCAGGAAGGTGAGCAACAGGCCTGCGCGCATCCCCCAGACGTTGCCGCGCTTGATCGACGTCGTCGCCCAGTGCATCGTCGCGCTCGACGTCATCAGGATGAACGTGTTGACCGTCGCAACGAAGACCGGCAGGTGGTACGGCGACGTCGGCCATGGCACCCCGTTGACGATCCGGACGAAGAAGTAGGCCGTGAAGAACGAGCCGAAGAGCATGATCTCCGACGCGATGAATAGGTACATGCCGAGCGTCTCGGGCTTGATCCGGGAGCTGTAGTGCGGGACGGGCGGGCCGTGATGCTCGTGCTCGTCGTGCCCGAGCGGCTCGGTGTGCGAGTAGGTCGCTATCTCGGCACCTCCGCGAAGGAACGTTCGACGATCACATGCTCGACAGGGAGCCCTGTCTCCTTACGCAACCGCTCGACGACATCCCCGCGCAACCAGCCCGAGCTCAGCGGCTCGAAGGTCGACACGATGATCTCGTCGACGCGCTCGTCATGTACCGCCTCCATGGCCGCGCTGAACGGATCGGGATGTGCGACCTGGCCGTGGGCGTCGATTCCCTCGCCACGCAGCTGAGCGAGGGCGCGCTTCAGGCGCCGTTCGGCCTCGGGATGCTCGCCGGCCGTCGGGTCGCTCTGCGGCGACATGATGAGGAAGCTCGCCGGGACCGCCGCGGCGCGCTCGCGAATCTTCTCCAACAGAGGCTCGCCGACGACGGTCTCGTTCGCGATCACGAGGACGTTCTTCTCCGTCGGCCCGTCGGTGCTCGAGACGAGGTGCTCCACGGGCACCGATCCCGCCGCGGAGCGAATGCGGTCGAGGACGCCGCGGCGCAGCCAGCCCGACTTCTCCTCGGGATGCGTGGAGACGAGGATCTCGTCGGCGGGCGGCTCGAGCGTCGCAAGCGCGTCGCGCACCGCTGCGGCAGGGTCCGCCTCGACGACGTATCCGTCGGCCGGAACCCCGGCCTCACGCAGGTACCCCAGCGCCCGCTCGAGCCGGCGCTGCGCCGAGGCGCGACGTGTGTCGGTGTAGACGACGTAGCCCCGCTGCGGCTCGTTCACCGGCGAGACGACGGTGACCTGGAGATCGTCGCCGCGGGCTGCAAGCGCGTCCCGCAGCGTCCGCCCGTCGACCGTCTCGTTCGCAACCACCAGCAGGTGCGTCATACGGGCACCTCCTCCATCTCACGAGCCTTCGACGGCGCGAGGATCGCGTGCTGCGCGCCGGGGACGCCGTACTCGTACGGCGAGCCCACGACCTGGGGGATCTCGTCGAAGTTGAAGGTCGGCGGCGGCGAAGACACCTGCCACTCGAGGGTCATCGCGTGCCACGGGTTGGCGGGCGCGATCTCGCCGAAGCGCCAGCTGGTGATCATGTTGTAGAGGAAGACGATCGTCGAGACACCCAGCGCGAACGACGCGAGCGAGATGAACATGTTGAGGTCGGCGAACTTCGGCAGGTAGTCGGCAACGCGGCGCGGCATCCCCAGGGTGCCGAGGATGTGCATCGGGAAGAAGGTCAGGTTGAAGCCGACGAAGGTGAGCCAGAAGTGGAGCTTGCCGAGCTTCTCGTCGTACATCCGGCCCGTCATCTTCGGGAACCAGTAGTAGATCCCGGCGAAGATCGTGAAGACGGAGCCGCCGAAGAGGACGTAGTGGATATGGGCGACGATGAAGTACGTCTGGCTCACGTGGATGTCGATCGGAACGGCGCCGAGCATGACGCCGGACAGCCCGCCGATCACGAACATCGAGAGGAAGCCGAGTGCGAACAGCATCGGCGTACGTAAGTGGAGCTTTCCCTCCCAGATCGTCGCAAGCCAGCTGAAGATCTTGATCCCCGTCGGGATGGCGATCAGCAGCGTCGTGATCATCATCGGCACGCGCAGCCACGACGACATGCCGCTGACGAACATGTGGTGCGCCCAGACCGAGAAGCCGAGCACGACGATCGCCATCAGCGACAGCGCCATCAGCCGGTAGCCGAAGATCGGTTTGCGGCTGAAGACGGCTATGACCTCGCTCATGATCCCGAAGCCGGGCAGCATCATGATGTAGACGGCCGGGTGCGAGTAGAACCAGAAGATGTGCTGGTAGCCCAGCGGATAGCCGCCGCCGACCGGGTTGAAGAACGACGTGTGCATCACGTGGTCGAACATCGAGAAGAACTGCGAGCCGGCGATGAACGGGGTCGCGATCACCACGAGTAGCGAGGTCGTGAAGTTCGCCCAGACGAGTAGTGGCAGGCGCCAGAAGGTCAGCCCCGGCGCGCGCATCGTGATGATGGTGACGAGGAAGTTGAGGGCGGTCATGATCGAGGACGCGCCGGCCCACTGCACTCCCTGGTTGAAGAAGATCGCGCCGATCGGCTGGTGCTGCGAGCAGAGCGTCGCGTAACCCGTCCAGCCGCAGGCGAACGCTCCGCCTGGCATGAAGAACGAGCTCAGCATCATGATTCCGGCAATCGGCAGCAACCAGAACGAGAGCGCGTTGAGGCGCGGGAAGGCCATGTCCGCGGCGCCGAGCATGAGCGGCACGACATAGTTCGCGAGACCGGCGAACGCCGGGATGATGAAGAGGAAGATCATCAGCGCGGCGTGCACCGAGAACAGGCCGTTGTACGTCTGCTGGTCGAAGTACTGGATCCCCGGCTTGGCCAACTCGGCGCGGACGAGCATCGCGAGCATCCCGCCGGCCAGGAAGAAGAAGATCGTCGTCACCAGGTACTGGACGCCGATCACCTTGTGGTCGGTGTTGACGCGGAAGTAGTCGCGCCACGTCTTGGCGCCGTGGCCGGAGTGGTCCTCGGCCCGGGTCGGGTAGCCGAGGGCGTAGTAGACCCAGTAGTCGAAGGCGCCGATGCCGGCGAGGAAGCCGATCGGTGCGGAGACGAGCGCCGAGATGAGCACGATCGGCTCGGTCAGGAGGATCGGGTGCCAGCCGGCCCCCCAGCGAATGAGGACCGTGATCCCGAAGCCGATCCCGCCGAAGAGCACGAACATCCAGGCCCCTCGCAGGAGCCCAGGGCCGAGAAGCAGCCGACGGACGGTGCCCCGGGTCGGGCTCGGCGCCTGGTGAAGGTCGTGGGCGGCTGCGGTCGTCGTCACGCTGGGGTCATTCCCTCCTACTTGTTACCTGTTTTTTGGGCCGACTGGACGAGGAACGCGACGAGCGAGTCGAGCTGTTCCTTCGTGAGCAGGTGGCCGAAGTTCGCCGGCATGACGCCTTTCGGATAGCCGGGCTGGATGTACGCGTCCGGCTTCACGATCGACTCGTGGACGAACGGAGCGAGCGGCTGCTTCGCCTGCCGCGCGTAGGAGACGAGCTTGTCGAGGTCCGGCCCGACCGTCCCCGTCGCGTTCGCAGCGCTCAGCGTGTGACAGCTGGAGCAGCCGTTCTGGTTGAAGACCGCAAGGCCGGCGGCCGAGGGCGAGATCGGCGTCGTCGAGCTCGTCGTGGAGGTCGTCGTCGACGGCGGCGCCGGACCGGCCGATTTCTCCTGCTTGCGAAGCCAGGCGTCGAACGCGGCCGGCTCCATCACGATCGCCTGGCTGCGCATGAGCGAGTGGCCGAGACCGCACAGCTCCGTGCACTCGAGCGGGAAGGTTCCGAGCCGTGTCGGCGTGATGTGCAGCTGCGTGACCATCCCGGGGACGATGTCTTCCTTCTGCGAGAACTGCGGTACGAACAGCGAGTGGATCACGTCGAGCGAGCGCATGTAGAGCTCGACGGACCGATCCTTCGGCAACCTGAGCACGGGACTCGTGACGTTCTTCGCGTCGGGATAGCTGAACGTGAACTCGAACTGCTGGGCGACGACGTCGACGCGCAGGGTGTCCTGCGCCTGGGCGTCGTTTCGGGAGAGGACGATCGCGCTGACGATCGCGATCGCGGTGACGAGCACGAACGGGATCACCGTCCAGGTGATCTCGAGCCCTGTGTGACCGTGTATAGGCGGCCCGTCCTCGAAGTCGTCCTCCTGGACGCGGAAGCGGGCGACTGCGTAGATCATCACCGCGGCGACGACCGCGAAGATCACGATGCAGATCACGATCACGAACCAGATAACGAAGTGGATGCGGCCTGCCTCGCGCGACGCCTCGATTGGGAGCCACGTCGGCACGACCGCGACGGCAGTCGCGACGGCGCCCGCAATTAGTGCAAGCCCCAAGAGCGCGACGATGGAGCCCCTGCGCATCCGGTTCGGAGCCTAGACGAAAGGCGGGACACCCGAATCCCGAACCGGCCCTCGTCCGTTGCTCTCCCAGACTCCAACAAAGGAGAAGTGCATAATGGGTCTCGGAGTGGGACTAATCCTGGCGGCCGTGGGCGCCGTGCTCGCCTTCGCCGTGAACACGACCGTCAACGGCGTCGACATCCACACGATCGGCTGGATCCTGCTGATCGTCGGCATCGTTGGCATCCTGTTGTCCCTGATCTTCTGGTCTTCGTGGGCCGGGCCTGGTTACTTCGGCCGGCGTCGCACCACGTATTACGACGAAGGCCCTGCAGGACCGGGCGGCGGCGCACCCCCTTACTAGACACACCTACGCCGGCGGGAGATTGCGGTCTCCCGCCGGTGTTTCTATGCGATAGGAAGCTCGAGGAAGAACGACGAGCCGGTACGGCCGTCGGAGTCGACCCAGATGCGGCCGTTCATGCGCGTCACGAGCTCGCGGGAGATGTAGAGCCCGAGGCCGGTGCCGCCCACGCCGCGCGTGAGGTTCGGGTCGAGCCGGAAGAACTTCTCGAAGATCCGGTCCTGCTCGGCGGGTGGAATGCCGAGCCCCCGGTCGGTGACGCGGAACCGGACGCGGCCGCCGCTGCGGCCGATCTCGACCTCGACTTTCCCGCCGTCGGGCGAGTACTTGATCGCGTTGTCGATCAGGTTGGTGAGGATCTGGCGCAGCTTGTCCGGATCCGCCGCGACCTGCGGCAGGCCGCGTGACTTGCTCACGGCGACGATGATCCCCTCCGGCGCCCGCGACCGCAGCACGTCGACCACCTCGGTCGTGATCGCTCCGGCGTCGCACCGCTCGATCGCGATGCTCATGCGGCCCGACTCAAGGCGGCTCGCCCAGAGGATGTCGTTCACGATGCGAGCGAGCCGGTCGGCCTCGCTCGACACGACCTCGAGCAGGCGGTCGCGCTGGGACTCCTCGACCGCGACGTCGTGGCGCCTGAGCGTCATCGCGGCGCCGTAGATCGCCGCCAGCGGCGTGCGGAGCTCGTGCGACACGGTCGAGACGAAGTCCGTCTTCATCTGCTCGACGGCGCGCTCGTCCGTGACGTCGCGGAACGCGTACACGGTGCCGCCCGCGAAACGGACGGCGGAGATCGACAGCCAGCGCTCCTCACCCTGCACCTCCACCGGCAACGTCTGCGCGCGGGACGTGCCGCCCGCTTGCGGCTCGGAGGCGACCGGAATCCGAGACTGCAGCGACTGCCAGTCACCGAGCAGCTCGGCGATGGGCCGACCCACGGCTTCGAGCGCCGGCAGGCGAAGGCTGATCGCCGCAGTGGGGTTCCAGAGTCGGACGATTCCCGCCTCGTCGACCAGAATGACACCGTCGTCGACGTACTCGAGCGCCTTGGCTGCGTGGGCGCGCTCCTGCGCCTCGGCGAAGAGCCGCGCGTTGTCGAGCGCGAGCGAGATCCGCCGAGCAAGCTCCATCGCCATCGCGAGGTCCGACTCGTCGAACCGCGGCTGCCCCTCGATCGTGCCGAGGCTGATCGTGCCCAGGGTTCGCCCGCGAGCGACGAGCGGGGCCACCAGACCGGAGGTGTTCGCGATCTTCCGGATCGCCCGGGCGTGCTTCGCGTCGTGGGCCATCGCGTCGGCTTCGGCCTGCAAGTCCGGCAGCAGCTGCGGCTCGCCCGTACGGAGCGCAACCTGTATGGGGTGCGTCGAGAGGGTGGGCGGGTACTGCCCGCGCAGCTCCCGGACGAGCTCGGTCTTCTCCGGATCGGCGTGCACTGCGACCACCCAGTGCAGCTCGTCCTCCTCGTCGAGCAGGTCGATCACGAGATAGCCGGCGAGCGCGGGAACTGCGAGCTCCGCGATGGCGGCGAGCGTCCGCTCCCAGTCGAGGCTCGCCACGAGCAGCTCGTTCGCGCGGGCGAGGAAGCGGAGGTTCTCCTCGGCGCGGCTGCGGCGCGTGACGTCGGCGAGGATTGCGACCGCGGAGACGATCTCGCCTTCCTCGTCGCGCACCGGCGCGGCACTGATCTCGAGGGTGCGAGTCTCGGCGTTCCGTGTGATCTCTCGCCGCTCGCCGATCGTCACCTCGCCCGTCTCGATCGCACGCTCGAGCGGCCAGCCGGCCGTGGGGACGTCGCTCGCGCGATGGTCATAACCGACCGTGACGGGTGCGCCCCAGATGCGCTCGAGCTCGTCGTTGAACTGGACGACGCGGTGGTTGGCGTCGGTGATGGCGACGCCGAGTGGCAGCTGCGCGATCACGGCCTGCAGCTGCGCGAGCGAGTCCTGCGCCCGTCGGTGGAGACCGACGAGGTCGAGTGCGAGCGACACGCGCCTCGCGAGCTCCGAGACGAGCTCGAAGTCTTCGTCCCCGTGGCGGCCGGGCTCGGCCGAGGTCACCGCGAGAACACCGAGCCGCCTGCCTCCCGTCTCGAGCGGGACGACGATGAGCGAGCGGGCCTCCATGCGGACGACCGACTCCTCGCCCGGTCGCGCAACGTCCTTCAGAGGCCGCGTCAGTGCCGGCCGATGAATCGGCTTCCCGGTGCGAAAGACCTGGACCACCGGGATACGTCGGTGCTGACCGACGTCGTAGACGGCGTCGATCTTGTCGAGCAGCGCCGAGATGCGCGGCTCGACGTGGGCATGCGCGACGCGGACGAGCTCCGCGTCACTGTTCCGTCCGATGTAGACATGGCAGCCGTCCGCGATGCGAGGAACGACGAGCTGCGGCACCCGCCGCAGCAGCTCCTCGTACTCGAGTGTCCGGGTCAGCTGCTCGGTCGCTTCGAGCAGGAGTGCGAGACGCGCGCGCGAGCCCTCGGCTTCGTTCTGGGCCTGCGCCCGCTCGATGACCGAGGCGAGATGGTTGGAGATCGTTCGCGAGAGAAGGACCTCGCGGTCGCTCCACACATGCGGCGAGTCGCGGTACAAGGCGAACCTCCCGAGCTGCAAGCCGCCGCGCAGGAGCGGGATGAACGCAAGCGCCCCGATGCCTTCCCTGCGGATTGCCCGCTCGAGCGCCGGCTCGAACCCCGCGGCGGCGACGTCCTCGATCAGAACGGGCTGCGGGTCCGCGACGTCCGGCGGCCACGGCGAGCGGCCCTCCGTCGCAGCCCGGTAACGGTCGGAGAGGCCGCGCCAGGCGCGGAAGCGAAGCACGCCGTTGTCGTCGGCCAGCAGAACGGAGGCGCGATCGGCGCCGGTGGCCTCGAGAAGCGTGTCGAGCGCCACCTCGAGCACCTCGTCGAGCGCCGGCCCCCCGGTGGCGGCGTCGGCGAAGCGGTAGACGGCATCGAGGTCGCGTAGCCGCGAGCGCAGCTCCTCCCGCTCACTCACGTCGCGTGCCGTCCCGAGCATGAAGCGAAGCTCGCCGTCGTCGTCGCGAACCGCGGATCCGTTGACCTCGAACCACGCGTAGCTCTCGCCCGCCTTGCGTAGCCGGACGGTGACGGCGTCGACGTCGGTGCCCGCGACCACCTCGTTCCACGCTTCGGTGGCGAGGCGGGCGTCGTCTGGATGGATCAGCTCGATCACCGGCACGCCCGCCAGGTCGCCCGGCTCCCAGCCAAGGTTCGCCCACGAGGGCGAGGCGTAGACGACCAAGCCCGTCAGATCGCAGAGGGTGACGAGATCGTGGGAGCGCTCGACGACCAGCCGACGGACGGCGTCATCGACGTTCTCGGCCGTGGTCGCTAGCGGCTCCGTTCCGCTGCTCGTTGCTCAGCCCCCCAGTCCGCGCTTTGCTCGTCGCAGTCTGCACGATCCGCGCCGGAAAGACCAGATTCGCGCCCCGTCTCGTTCTGAACCAGCACCATCGTGTCATTGTCGTTTCGCGAGCCGAGGGCGATCGTTCCAGGGAGAGCGGAATCAAGAGCCCGGGCCGATTGCCGTCTCTCGCACACTCGCTCATTGAGGGCCCGGGGGACATGGAGAAACGAACTTGAAGAAGGCAATCACCGTGATCGCCGCCCTCGCCGCAGTGCTCACAGTCACCTCCGGCGCATTCGCCGCCAAGCAGTACCTGATCACCTCGTCCAAGCAAATCAGGCACGGTGCCGTCTCGCTCTCTGATCTGTCGCGCCACGCCCGCAAGGTGCTGCACGGCACGCAGGGCGCCGTCGGTCCGGCCGGCCCGCAGGGCGACCGTGGTCAGCAGGGGCTCACCGGCGCCGCCGGTCCCAGTGGCCCGAAGGGCGACACCGGCGCTGCAGGCGACTCCTACCTGCACGGCGCCTACTACAGCGTCGCCAACTACGACGCCGGCGACACCAACGGCGGCGCGATCGCCACGGTGGCCTGCAAGAAGCAGACCGACACCGCGATCAGCGGCGGCGTTCAGACGCTGCAGCTCGGCAACAACGGGATCCAGAACAACGTGCCGGTGTCGTCCTCGTTCCCTGGTCGCATGGACTGGAGCAACAACACGCCGAGGTCAGGACGGCTGGACGGCTGGATCGTTCAGTTCGGAGGCAACTCCAGCAGCACGGATCTGGGCAGCCCCCAGTACGTCAAGATCTGGGCACTGTGCGTCCCCGGTCTCAACGTGCCGGTCGACCAGACCTACACGGAGTCCGCAGGCTGAGCGGTCCCAACAGGCACTTGGACAGAGCGAAGGGCGCCGCAAAGGCGCCCTTCGTGCGTCCGACCGTCTCGAAACCGTGACCGATCGGCCAGACTTCCGACATGGCTTCGACGACTGGGGGACTTGCTCTCGGCGGAGACGTCGAGGGGGCAGTCATGAACCTCCTGGTTCCGAGCTACATCCTCGACACGGACGGGGTCGTCCGCTGGATCAATCCCGCCGCTGAACGGCTGCTCGGCAACGTGCGCGGCCGGCATTTTACGTCGGTGGTCGGTCCAGAGGACCGCGCACGGGCGCGGGAACTCTTCGCCCGCAAGGTGCTCGGCACGACGGCAGCGACCGAGGCGAGCGGAGTGTTCGTCTCGACCGACGGAACCCGCCACGCACTCGAGGTGAGCGCGGTGCCGCTGATGGGAGGCGAGCAGGTGGTCGGCGTCTTCGGACTCCTGACCGGTGAACCCGACGAGGAAACGAGCACTCCGCCCGCACACCTCACCCCGCGTCAGGCGGAGGTACTGCGCCTGCTCGAGCAGGGACGATCGACGAAGCAGATCGCGCACGAGCTCCACCTGAGTCCGGAGACGGTCAAGAATCACGTCCGTCACCTGCTCGCCGCACTCGGGGTGAACACGCGCCTCGAAGCCGTCGCGAAGGTCCGGCAACACCGAGCGGCGGAGAGATAGCGTCACTACGTGCCTCTCAGTGGGCCGTGCAGGGATCGAACCTGCGACCTTGGGATTAAGAGTCCCCTGCTCTACCAGCTGAGCTAACGGCCCAAAACGGCGGCCATTGTAACGTCGCTCCGGTGAAGGTCCTCTCCGTCGTCGGCAACCGGCCGCAGTTCATCAAGTCCGGTCCCGTCTCAGCTGCGCTACGCGCCGCTGGGATCGAGGAGGTCGGCCTTCACACGGGCCAGCACTGGGATCCGGAACTCTCGGACGTCTTCTACGAGGAGCTCGGGCTGCCGGAGCCGCGCTACCGGCTCGACCTCCACACGGCCGACGCCGCGACGATGCGGCCGGCGATCGCCGCGGTGCTCGCGCAGGAGCGGCCAGACTGGACGCTCGTCTTCGGCGACACCAACTCGACACGCGCCGGCGCAGAGGCGGCTGAGGACGCCGGCGTCCCGGTCGCGCACGTCGAGGCGGGCCTGCGAAGCGGCGACCTCTCGATGCCGGAGGAACACAACCGCATCGCGGTCGACGCCGTGGCGGCGCTTCTCCTTTGTCCCGATGAGCGGTCGCGCGAGACGCTGCTCGCGGAAGGGGTCGCCGGCCGCATCGACGTCGTCGGCGACGTCATGCGAGACGCACTCGATCTCTTTCTGCCGATCGCGAAGCGGACCCGGCCGCCATACGACCGGCCGTACGCGGTCCTGACCCTGCACCGCGCTGCAAACACGGAGCCAGACCGGCTGCGCCGCCTCGTCTCGGAGGTCAACGCCACCGGCTGGACGTTCGTCTTCCCCGTCCACCCGCGGACGCGGCGCGTCCTCGATGAGCACGAGATCGTCCTGGCGCCGAGCGTCCAGGCGGTCGCGCCGCTCGGCTACCTCGAGATGCTCAGGCTCGCCGCGGGTGCGACACGCGTCGTGACCGACTCCGGCGGCCTGCAGAAGGAGGCCTACTGGCTCGGGGTGCCGTGCATCACTCTCCGGCCGAGCACCGAGTGGACGGACACTGTGCGGGTCGGCGCGAACACGCTGGTCGACCCGGAGGATCCGCGCGAGCTGGGTGAGGCTCTCACCAAGGCCGTGTTCCCCCAAGACGCACCGACCCTGTACGGAGACGGACACGCTGCGGAACGGGTCGCAGCTAGCCTTGCCGACCGTGGCTGAGGGCGCCAACTACGACGTCGCGGTCGTCGGCGCCGGCTATGTCGGCGTGCCTCTCGCGGCCACGTTCGCCGAGGCCGGCTGCCGCGTCCTGCTCGTCGACGTGCTCGAGGACATCGTCGCCGCCCTCAACCGCGGCGAGTCGCACATCACCGACGTTCCTGGCGACCGGCTCGCGCCGCTCGTCGAGCGCGGCCTCGTCCAGGCAACGACGAGCTACGACGAGCTTCCCAAGGCAGCGGCAGTCCTCATTGCGCTGCCGACCCCGCTCTCGCGCCAGCGCGAGCCCGACCTCTCGATCGTCGAGAGCGCAGCGCGCCGCATTGCCGGTGTCCTGCGTGAGGGCCAGCTCGTCGTGCTCGAGTCGACCACCTGGCCGGGGACGACGCGCGAGGTGCTGCAGCCGCTCCTCGAGGAGGGAAGCGGGCTCCGCGCCGGGGAGGGCTTCTACCTCGCCATGTCGCCGGAGCGCGTGGACCCCGGGCGCGAGGACTGGACGACGAAGACGACGCCGAAGGTGCTGGGCGGGATCACGCCCGAGTGCACGCGCCGGGCCGCCGACCTCTACCGGCGCGCGGTCGACACGGTGCACGAGGTCACGAGCCCGGAAGCCGCCGAGCTCACGAAGCTGCTCGAGAACATCTTCCGCTCGGTCAACATCGCCCTCGTCAACGAGCTCGCCATCCTCTGCGATCGAATGGAGATCGACATCTGGGAGGTCGTGGACGCCGCGTCCACGAAGCCGTTCGGCTACATGCGCTTCAGCCCGGGGCCAGGCCTCGGCGGGCACTGCATCCCGATCGATCCCTTCTACCTCAGCTGGAAGGCGCGCGAGTTCGGCTTCTATACGGAGTTCATCGAGCTCGCCGGCAAGGTGAACGAGGAGATGCCGTACTTCTGCCGCTCGCTCGTCTCCCAGGCGCTCAACCACCACGCGCAGCGCGCAATGAAGGGCTCGCAGATCCTCGTGCTCGGCGTGGCGTACAAGCCGGACATCGGCGACCTGCGCGAGTCGCCGGCCCTGAAGCTCATCTCGCTGCTGCAGAACGCGGGCGCCGAGGTCTCGTATCACGACCCGCACGTCCCGCACATCCGCGAAGAGGGCGTCGAGCTGTCATCGGTCGCGTACGAGCCGCAGGCCCACGACTGCGTGGTGATCGTCACCGATCACTCCTCGCTCGACTACGACCGGCTCGTGGACGAGGCGTCGCTCATCGTCGACCTCCGGAACGCGACCGGCGCCAAAGGCAGCGCGGCGGAGCACGTCTTCAAGCTGTGAGCGAAAGACTACGCGTCGGCCAGGCAGGACTGGGCTACTGGGGCCGTAATCTCGCGCGCAACTTCGACGACCTCACCGAGCTGCGCTGGCTCTGCGATGCGAGCGAGGAGCGGCGCGCGGAGTTCGCAGAGCGCTACCCGGATGCCCGGGTGACGGGTGACTTCGACGAGCTGCTCGCCGCGGGCGACGTCGACGCCGTCGTGATCGCAACGCCCGTACCGACGCACTACCCGCTCGCGCGCGCCGCACTCGAAGCCGGCAAGCACGTCTTCGTCGAGAAGCCGCCCGCCATGCAGGTCGCCGAGATGGAGGAGCTGATCGGCCTCGCCGACGCTCGCGGGCTCGTCCTCATGCCCGGCCATCTCCTCCTCTATCACCCCGCCGTCCAGAAGCTGAAGGAGCTGATCGAGGACGGAGAGCTGGGCGAGGTGCTCGTCGTCTACGGCAACCGCCAGAACCTCGGCAAGATCCGCAAGGACGAGAACGCGCTCTGGTCGCTCGGCGTCCACGATCTCTCGGTGATCCAGTACCTGATCCAGGAGGAGATCGTCGAGGCGGCGGCGCACGGCCACGCCTTCCTCAACGACGGCGTCGAGGACGTCGTCTTCTGCTACCTGCGCTTTGCGTCGGGGAAGATCGCCCACATGCACCTCTCGTGGCTCGACCCGCACAAGATGCGCCGCCTCACGGTCGTCGGCCGCGACAAGATGGCCGTCTTCGACGACATGGAGCTCGAGCACAAGATCACCGTGTACGACAAGGCGCCGGAGCAGCCGTCCGAGACGTACGGCGAGTGGCGAACCCGAACCGGCGACACGTTCAGCCCCAAGCTCTCGAACGCCGAGCCGCTCAGGCTCGAGTGCGGGCACTTCGTGCAGCTCGTTCAGGAGGGTTGGGACGGGCGCGAGATGCGGGACGGCCTCGAGGTCGTGCGCGCACTCGAGCTCCTCACGGGAAGCTTGCGCAATGGCGGTTGAGCCCGAGATCCACCCGACCGCGATCGTCTATCCCGGGACGAAGCTCGGCGAGGGCGTGAAAGTGCTCGAGCACGCGGTCGTCGGCAAGCAGCCCTCGCTGTCGCCGCGCTCCACCGCGAAGCGCGAGGAGCTGCCGCCCACGGAGATCGGCGACGGGACGATCGTTTCCACCGGCGCAGTGGTCTTCGCCGGGTCGAAGGTCGGCGTGCGCGTCATTCTCGGCGACCAGTCCTGCGTGCGCGAGCGGGTCGTCGTCGGCGACGACGTCGTGATCGGGCGCGGCTCTCTCGTCGAGAACGACACCACGATCGGAGCGATGACGAAGATCCAGGCCGAGGTCTACATCACCGCCTACTCGACGCTCGAGGAGCACGTCTTCGTCGCGCCGTGCGTCGTGACGACCAACGACAACTTCATGGGCCGCACCGAGCGGCGGCACGAGCTGATCAAGGGGCCGACGATCCGCCGCGGCGCGCGTATCGGCGGCGGCGCGATCCTCCTGCCGGGCGTGGAGATCGGGGAGGAGGCGTTCGTCGGCGCCGGCGCGGTCGTGACGAAGAACGTCGAGCCACGAATGCTCGTCGTGGGCAACCCCGCGCGTGTGATGCGAGGCGTCCCCGAGGGCGAGCTCCTCAAGAACCAGTAGGCGCTAGCTCTTCGTCAGTTGCAGGGCGTAGCGGCCGCCGCCGCCGCCGTGGCGCAGGACGCGCAGCTTGACGTCGTACCAGCCCGTTTGCGGCGCGCGATACGACAGACGCTGCGCGCTTCCCGGATGTGCCGTCCGCACGCCCTTCCCGGTCTCGCTCCCGAAAATGCTGAGGCCGACGACCGCATTTGCCCAGTGGGCGGCGGCCTGCACGCGCAGCCGCTCGCCGCGCTGAAGCCTCACGCGGTAGATGTCGACCCGGTCGTCCCAGTAGTCGAGAGTCGCATTGAGGGCCGGCCGCTTCCCCCACAGCTTGTGCGCCTGGGAGGGGTTGTCGTTCGGCTCGAAGTGGTCGGAAGGCGGGAGCGGGTTGCCCGAGCTGAGGAAGTCGACGGCCTTCATCACGTCCAGGCTGCCCCACCCGCTGTACTTGTCGCGTCCGACCGGGCATTGGTCGCAGCCGGTCGCGGCATCGACGTCATCTGTGTGCCGTTCGAGGATTCTCGTGACCTGGCTCGCGGTCAATGACGGGTCGAGGCCGAGGAGGACAGCCGCGGCCGCAGACACCTGCGGCGCAGCGAACGAGGTGCCCTCCGGGTGGCGATAGTCGCCGAGCGCGCAGTCGGTGTAACCCTGCTCCTGGCAGTCCGGCTGTGCGGCCGTCAGGATCTTCGGGAAAGTCGAGAAGATGCCGACTCCCGGCGCGGCCATGTCGACGTAAATCGGATCCTGGTCCGAGAAGTCGGGCACGTTGCCGGAGCGAGTCAGAGCGCCGACGCCGATCACGTGCGGCAGCGCCGCCGGCCAGCTCGCGAATGGCCACGGCGTCGTGTACGCCTCATCCGCATTCCCGACGGCCGCGACAACCACCGCGCCCTTCTTGACGGCGTACGCGACCGCCTGGGCCTCGACCTTCGAGTACGAGTCGAGGCTGGGAGTGAGCGGATCGCGGACTGCGCCGAAGCTGAGGTTGACGACCCGCGCGCCCTGGTTGACGGCCCAGCGGATGCCGGCCGCCTCGGCCTTGAGCGGAATCGTGCCGTCGTTCGCGACGACCTTGGCCACGAGCAACTGTGACGAGTAGGCAAGGCCGACGACACCGGCCTGGTTCAGCGCTCCGGCGATCTCGCCGGCGACGATCGTGCCGTGCCCCTGGTTGTCCACGCAAGCGTTGCCGCCGACGAAGCTCTTCGACTTGGCGATCTGTCCCGGTTGGAAATCGGGCAGCGAGCAGTCGACGCCGGAGTCGACGACCGCGACCTTCACGGGAGCGAACGGGAACGGCGGGGGCGTGTCCCAGGCGTCGAACGCGCTGTCCTGGTTCAGGTACCACTGCTTCGCGTAGTACGGATTGCCCGGTGTGAACGCCGCAGCCGAAGAGGTCGCGACGAGGGCAGCGACCACCGCGCCGAGCAGCACGAGCCCCAGCTTCTTCACTACTTCACGGTAGCGCCTGAACGCGGATTCGCACTGGCGCGGCTGCGTCATTTTGCGTTGCCAGCCGGTACCTGGTCGTCACCTTCGGTTTGACCGAGAACTGGAAAGCGCCGGTCTTGGCGATCGACCGGAATTGGCTCCACGGCGTCCCGGTCGTGGAGCGCTGCAAGACGACGCCGCTGACGCCCCGCACGACCCCGGCCAGCTTGATCCTCGTGCCCGAAGCGACTGCGGGATTCGAGGACGGCGGCTGCAGCGAGAGAACACCGACGTTGAACCACGACGAACGGAGGCCCAGCGCGGACGCGATCGAAGCGCCCCCAACCGCAGTCGTGAGCTGCGAACCGCGCGACAGGGACGTCACCTTGAGCGTCTTCACGCGCCGCGACGAGTTGCGCTTCACGGTCACGTCGACGACCCGGCCCACTGCACCCACGGCGCTCCCGAGCGTCTTCCCCGTGACCGGTACCGGCCCCCAGTCGTGGTAGGGCGAGATCGTGTCGTAGGGATCGCGCACGGAGACGAGATACGGCCGACCCGGGTTGCCGAACGCGTCGGCCGCCGACTGCGTCCAACCGCCGCTGCTGGAGGAGAAGAGCGTGTCTGCCACACCACCGTTGTAGAGCAGCACGTCGCCGGCAGTCTCGTCCACGGCCTGTTTCCCGGCGGGGGTCTCGGCAGAGACACCGAGATAGGCCTGACTGCGACCGTCCGCGTAGACATCGAACGGCGCACCGGCCTTCCGGCTGGCGAGCGCGTAGGAGCGGGCGGCGACGGCCTGCGCATCGAGCGCCGCGGGAAGCCAGACGGACGGCATCTCCGCCGGAACGACGCCGTAGAGGTACTGCTCGAGCGGCAGGACGTTGATCGCGCGGAGCTTCCCGTTGGGCACGTCGACGAGGATCCGGCCCCGATAGCGCCGGCCGCCGAACGTGAGCGCCGATCCAGCCGCCGGCGAGAAGGTGAGCGGCGGATCGAGAGCCTGCGCCGGTCCGCCGTCGACTGCAAGCTCGAGGTTCGGCGCGATCGTCGTGGTCCCGGCAGCGAGCGTGTGGTCGAGGCCGTCCGCGTCCTCGACCGTGATCTGCTTTTTCGACGAGATCGTCAGTTTCTTCTTCCCGCTTGCGAGCAGGACGCGAATCGAGGTCGCGGTCGTCTGGCCGAGGATCGTGCCCGGGTAGTACGCGGCGAGGATCTGGTCGTACGTGTAGCCCTGCTTGGCGTAGCCCTGGGCTCCCCACTGCCCCATCCCGACGCCGTGCCCGTAGCCGTGGCCGCTGATCAGGAACAGGGCACCGGAACCGGCCGGTGCGACGTACTTCGGGCCGGGCGAAGGCGCCGCGTGCGACGCCTTCGCGGCCAGTGTGACGGCGGCGGCAAGCGCAGAGAGGACGACGGCAACGCGAAGCAGAACGCCCTGAGGGTAGCGCCCGGTCTGTCCGGACGACCTGTAAGATTCCGGCCGACATTTGCGAGGCGACGGAGCCTCGGCGACCACACAAGGGTGGTTGCCGGGGCTTTTCGCGTTTCAGGAGGGAGAATGGCCTACGTGGAAAGCAGGAACCGGGCGACATCCGACCCGGATACGCGCAAGGAGGTGCTCGCGGAGATCGAGGCGCGCGGCATCGAGGACGTGCTCCTCTGGTTCACCGACCTCGAGGGGCATCTGAAGAGCTTCTCGATCACGCGCACCGAGGTCGAGGGCGCACTGGACGACGGGATGGGCTTCGACGGCTCGTCCATCACCGGCTTCAACGCGATCGAAGAGTCGGACATGGTTGCGATCCCGGATCCCGAGACGTTCCGGATCCTGCCCGACGGCCAGGCGGCGCGGATGATCTGCGACGTCGTCACGCCGGACGGCGAGCCGTATGCCGGCGATCCGCGCTACGCGCTCCGGCGCGCACTCGAGCGGATGGAGGCGATGGGCTTCGACACGTTCAACGTCGGCCCGGAAGCCGAGTACTTCCTGTTCAAGGACGAGACCGGCACCGAGACCCTCGACGAGGGCGGCTACTTCGCCCAGACGACGCTCGACGCGGCGACGAACGTCCGCCGCGACACGATCCGGGCACTCGAGTCGATGGGCATCCCGGTCGAGTACCACCACCACGAGGTCGGCCCCTCGCAGCACGAGATCGACATCCGCTACGCGGGCGCGCTCGACATGGCCGATTACATGCTCACGTACCGGCTCGTGGTCAAGGAGGTCGCGAAGCAGCACGGCTACCACGCGACCTTCATGCCGAAACCGCTGTTCGGCGAGAACGGCTCGGGCATGCACACGCACATGTCGCTCTTCACGGACGGCCGGAACACGTTCTTCGACGAGGACGACAAGTGGCACCTGTCTGAGGTTGCGAAGGCGTTCATCGCCGGCCAGCTCCGGCACGCACGCGAGCTGTCGGCGGTCTTCGCGCAGTGGGTCAACTCGTACAAGCGGCTCGTGCCGGGCTTCGAGGCGCCGGTATACGTCGCGTGGTCGCAGCGGAACCGCTCCGCACTGATCCGGATCCCGCTCTACAAGCCGGGCTCCGAGCAGGCGACGCGCGCCGAGATCCGCTGCCCCGACCCGGCGTGCAACCCGTACCTCACCTTCGCGGCGCTCCTGCACGCGGGGCTCGAGGGGATCGAGCAGGGCTACGAGCTGCCCGATCCGATGGAGACGAACCTCTACCACCTCACGGCTGAGCAGCGCCGCGAGCGCGGCATCGTCTCCCTCCCCGAGACGCTCGGCGAGGCGATCGACGAGTTCTCGCAGTCGGCGCTCATGCGCAAGGCACTCGGCCCGCACATCTTCGACCGCTACGTCGAGCTGAAGCGGAAGGAGTGGGACGAGTACCGCGTCCAGCTGACCGACTGGGAGATGAAGAAGTACCTGGCAGTTCTGTAGGTCATTGATCCAGGCAGCGGCGGGCCGGGCTACTCCGTCCGCCGCTGCCCCTCCTTGAATCTCGGCGATCTCCGCGCTTAGATCGTGGGGACTGCCAATAGGGGAGGAACAGAATGCGCATCGAAGGCTCTGCCAGCGCGATCTCGTGGATTCCGTCCGAAGCGATCGAGGGGATGCCGAAGCTGCCGTTCGAGATCGGCATCGGCCATTACGACGAGCCGCCGCCGGACCGTCTCGAACCCGGCGATCTGGGAAAGCTCCGCGACGCCGACCGCTTCCGCGAGGCGAACGATCTGCGGGCGTGGATCGAGGTCGAAGACGGTGCCATCGTCGACGCCGGCTTCCAGGGAGGCGGCCTCGTCGGCTCGACGACGTTCCGCCTCGGGCCGAAAGCGATCGTCGTGCCGGGTGTTCCGTTCGAGGTCCTGCGCACCGGACCGGAGATTTCCGGAGACAGCGCCCGCTTCGTGCAGACGGTCGGCGGGCGAGCGGGTTTCCCGCAGCCACGCCGGGTGAAGGGCGGGCCGTTGTTCCGTATCCAGTCGGCGACGGCGTGGACGACGCTCGCGCTCACGCTGCGCGCGGACGGCCGCGTCGAGCACGAGGTCGTGGGAGCCAGTCCGTTCCCGCGGCACTGGATCTACGACAGCGAAGGCGCCCTGGCTCAGAAGAGCGGCGTCGTCGACTTCAAGACGTGGTACCGGGAGTCGCACGGCGACAACACGCCGTGGGGCGACTCGGAGTCGGAGGCGGTCGTCGCGGTGGCGGAGAGCGCACTCGAGCGCGAGCTGTCGGCCACGCTCCTCTCCGGCGACGCGAAGCTCCCGCGGCGCAAGCTCGACGAAGGAGAGACGCTGGTCGAGCAAGGTGCGCCGGGAGACGACCTCTACCTCCTCCTCGACGGCGTGCTCGGAGTCGAGGTCGACGGTGAGCAGATCGCCGAGATGGGGCCCGGGACGATGCTGGGCGAGCGGGCTTCGCTCGAGAGCGGCGTCCGCACCGCGACGCTGCGCGCGCTCACGCCGTGTCGCGTGGCGGTGATCGCGTCGGAGCTCGTCGGCCAGGGTGAGCTCGTGGCACTCGCGGCCGACCGGCAGCGCGAGGGCTGAGCCGGCTCGATCTGAGGTAGGGCTGGGGCGGGCGGACTGTTCCGTCCGCCGCTGCCCGCATCGTTGCGGCGTGACCGGGCTCGGCTCGCCCCTCCTTGTGCTGATCTTCCTCGCCGCTGCCGGCGCGACGTGGGCTGCCGGCGTGGTGCTTTCGAAGTCGACGGATGCGCTCGACGCGCGGCTCGGTCTCGGCGACGAGCTCGGCGGGCTGATCCTGCTCGCCGTCGCGGGGACCCTGCCGGAGCTCGCCATCACGATCTCGGCGGCGGCGCAGGGAAATCTCCAGCTCGCTGCCGGGAACCTGATCGGCGGCATCGCGATCCAGACGATGGTGCTCCTGATCTGCGACTTCGTGGTCGGGCCGGAGCGGCCGCTCACCTACCTCGTCGGGCGGCTGACGCCGGTGCTCGAAGGGCTCCTCGTGATCATCCTCATGGCCGGGGTCGAGATGGGCTCGTTGCTCAAGACCTCGACGGCGATCGGCGGCGTGGTCAACCCGGCGTCCCTCGGAATCGTGATCGTCTGGATCGTCGGTCTCTACGTCATCCAGCGGGCCGCCAAGGATCCACGCTGGAAGATCGAGATGCCGGGCAGCAGGCCGGGACGCCGCCGCCGCGAGCGCGCGAAGCCGGACGAGCCCCATCCGTATGCTGGCTCACCCACGGCCCGGGTCGCCGCGATCTTCGGGCTCGCCTGTCTCGTCACGCTGGGCGCCGGCGTTGTTCTCGAGGTGACCGGCAACGATCTCGCAAACCGCGCTGGCATCAACGGGGTCATCTTCGGCGCGACGGTCCTCGCGACCGCTACGGCGTTGCCCGAGATCAGCTCCGGGATCGCAGCCGTGCGGCTCGGGGACAACGCCCTCGCTATGGGCGACATCCTCGGCGGCAACGCCTTCCAGGTCTGCCTCTTCCTCGTTGCCGATCTCGTCGCCGGGAAGCCGGTGCTCGAGTCGGCGGGGAACCTCAACGCGTGGCTCGGCGCACTCGGAGTCGCGCTGACCGCGGTCTACGGGTTCGGCGTGATCAGCCGCCCGATGCACTGCCGCGCGCGGCTCGGGCCGGACTCGCTCCTCGCGCTGGCGGTGTTCGGCCTCGGCATCGCCGGGCTGTTCTTCGTCCCGCCCTAGAGGAAGCCGCGACGCTCCTACGATTACAGGGTGGAGACGACCGACCGCCACCTGCGTCTGCTCACCGAGACGATCGCCGCCGTCAACTCAACGCTCGACCTCGAAGAGGTGCTGCACCTCGTCGCAAACGAGGTCGCCGCCGCCCTCGAGGCCGACGCGTGCTTCGTCTACCTCTACGACGAAGCCGCCGGCGAGCTCGTCCTGCGCGCCACACACGGCACGCCGCTCGACGAGATGACGCGCCGTCCCCGCCTGCGCCCGGGGGAAGGGATCACCGGTGCGGCTGCGGCCGAGCTCCGGCCCGTTGCGATCGCCGTAAACGCCGACCTCGACCCGCGCTGGAAGGAGTTCCCGAATCTGCCGGAGTCGGAGTACGAGTCGATCCTCGCCGTGCCGATCCTTGCCCGAGAGCAATTGGCGGGTGCGCTCAACGTCCGCACCCGCGAGGCGCGTGAGTTCCGCTCCGACGAGATCGAGCTGCTGCAGGCGATCGCCGGCCAGGTTGCACAGTCGATCGTCCACGCACAGCTGTACGCCGAGGCACAGCAGCGTGTTGCCGAGCTCGAGGCGCTCGCGCGCATCTCCGAGGCCGTCTCGGAGTCCCTCTATCTCGAGGAGTCGCTCGAGGCAATCGTGAAGACGACGATGGACGCGGTGCACGCGACCGGCGCGGCGCTCGTGCTCGAGGACGGCAGGATCGCATGGCCCGAAGGCCGCGCGGGCTCCCACGCCGTCCGCACGCCGCTGCGCTGGAAGCGGCGCGAGATCGGCCAGCTCGTGGCCGACCGCGACACGCCGTTCACCGACGAGGAGCGGGCGCTGCTCGAGGCAATCGCCCACCACGCCGCCGTCGCGCTCGAACACGGTCGGGCGGTGATGCGCGGTGTCCTCGCTCAGGAGATTCATCACCGCGTGAAGAACAACCTCCAGACCGTTGCCTCGCTCCTGCGTCTGCAGGCGCGCGCGGAAGGCGTCGACCCGCGCGAGGCGCTCGAGCACTCGGTCAACCGGATCCTCGCGATCGCCGCGGTGCACGAGTCGCTCACCGAGCAGCGGGAGGAGGACGTCGAGCTCGCAGAGCTCATCGACCGGCTGCGCGCGATGCTCGTGCAGGGGATCGGCGCCGGTCGCGACGTCCACGCCGAGCTCGAACCCGTGTCCCTCGCGGGCAGCCGCGCGACCGCGCTCGCCCTCGTCTTTTCCGAGCTGCTCCAGAACGCCCTCGAGCACGGCGAGGGAACGGTGCGGATCGAGCTCGCACGCCGCAACGGTGACGTCGTCCTCGCGATCGCCGACGAAGGGTCCGGCGTCGACGGTGCGCCGAGCGGCACGGGACTGTCGATCGTCCGCGCGCTCGTCGCGGACGAGCTGCACGGCAGCTTCGCCTTCGCGGGAGCTCGGGCCGAGGTGATCTTTCCGGCATGAGCTGGCTCGTCGTCCTCAGGCCGGTCCGGGAAGAGATGCCGTTCGAGCCGACGAAGGAGGAGCTGCGGATCGTTTCGGAGCATTACGCGTACCTCAAGCAGCTGCGAGCGGAAGGACGCCTCGTCCTCGCCGGGCCGTCGGCGCTATCGGGGGACACGTTCGGGCTCGGGATCTTCGACCAGGACGACAGGGCCGAGGTCGAGGCGATCGTCGCCGCAGACCCCGCGGTGACGGGCGGGATCATGACCGCCGAGATCAGGCCGTATCGGATCTCCGTCCGATGAGCGAGTGGAGCGAGGTGCTGATCCACGTCCGGCGCGGCGACGAGTTCCTCGTGGCGCACCGCTCCCCGGAGAGCGGCGGCTACTGGCACCCGATTGCAGGCGCCGTCGAGGCCGGCGAGGAGTTCCACGCAGCGGCACTCCGTGAGCTGCGCGAGGAGACCGGACTCGAGGCCGGAGAGCTGCAGCCGCTCAGCGCGTTCGCGTACACGATGGAGTCGTGGGAGGAGGAGCCCGGGCGCAACGTGCACGTCGAGGCGTTCCTGGTCGACGTCGAGCCGGGCTGGGAGCCCGACCTGAACGAGGAGCACGTCGAGTACCGCTGGCTGCGGCGCGACGAAGCCGCCGAGCTCATCTTCTGGCCGGAACCAGCAGCTCTGTTGCGGAGCCTGCCCTGACCGAGCTCTGGCACGTGAGCGAGGACCCGACGATCGAGGTCTTCCACCCCCACCACAACGAGCTACACGCGCTCGACGAGCCGCTCGTCTGGGCCGTCGACACGCGCTACTCATGGCTGTACTGGTTCCCGCGCGACTGCCCGCGCGCCTGCTTCAACGCCAAGGAGGACACGACGGACAAAGACGTCGAGCGCTGGCTCGACGGTGACCGGACACGCTGCGTCAGCGTTATCGAGGCCGGCTGGCTCGAGCGGTTCCGCTCCGCGCGCGTCTACGCGTACCGGCTGCCGCACGAGGGCTTCGAGCCGTGGGACAAGTTCTACGTCTCGCGCG
>Ga0070707_100000939_pt1 | contig 28931 bp, 47 predicted proteins | sample KBSK5502metaG_FD_65468 | JGI IMG/M metagenome (GOLD analysis project Ga0070707, IMG submission 65468) | Corn, switchgrass and miscanthus rhizosphere microbial communities from Kellogg Biological Station, Michigan, USA - KBS K5-50-2 metaG | ecosystem: Host-associated > Plants > Roots >... | reverse complement strand
CGCCGCCGATGAGCAAAAATCCTGTACTGAACTGCGCCGCCGCAATCGCGGGTGTATTGGCCAGCGTGACCGATGCCCCGGAATAACCCGCCGCCGTGAAGCTGCCCGCGCCAATTTGGATAAGGTAGTTGTCGGTGCCGCTCAAGCTGACGCCACGAATATTCATCGTGATCTTCTTGGCCCAGTTGGGAATTCCGGTAAACCCAGCAGTTGTGCCGCTGGTGGTCGTCAGGGTCGTGCCGCTGGTGCTTTTTTGCCACAGTCCGGTGATAGCTTGCCCGCCTTGGCCCTGGATGGTGCTGGGGGCCGTCGCCCAGGTTCCCGCCGTGGCCTGCGTGCTTTCAACATAGCCGACCACGCGGAATGGAACGCTGGCGCGAGCCGTTGCGGAATAAATCACGCTGGCACTATCCGCCGCGCCTGCGCCGCCCTCTGCTGTTGTCGTAATAAGCGTGGTTTCGTCAAGATTGGCGCTGCCCGCCAGATTGACCGCCGCCAGTTCAACGGTTCCAGCATTGTCTATGGCAATGACCGCAATGCGCGAAGCTATGGCGCTCAAGGAGCCAAGCGTCGAACCGGAGGAAATCACCAAGGAAATCGCTGTATTGATAGAGCGCTGATTGGTCGTGCCGCTGCCCAGCGTGGCTGACCTGAAATTAAGTGAGCATGGGTTAAGCGTCAACGTCAATGCGCTCGATCCGACCGATGCGGTAATGGGCGCGATGTTTTCGGAAATGCCCATTATGTTCCGGACCTTCACGGCGTTCGGAAGCGACGGGTTGATGGCCGAAAGAATGCCGTAGGACACGGCTGACAAGCCCGAATCCAGTACGGTCGAGTCATTGACGACAGTTACCGTCGTCAGCGTTGTGAAGGCAGACGTGACAATCGTTGAATAGGCCGTGCCTGCGGTATTAGAGGTCTGAATGCGCCGCCCAGGCTGAAAGGTCGAGGTTTGATTGCCTGCTACCGTGAATGAGGTGGCGCTGACGAAAGTAGGCGTACCAGCAAACGCGATCCACTCGGAGTTTGCCGGAGAGTTAACCGGGTCATTGATGCCCCAGAGGTTATCGATGGTCCAGATTGGCGACGTAGGCGGGTCTGTGTCGGTCGATGGCGCATAAACGATCTTGTACGATTGGCCTTGGGTCCACCAGATTTGATTCGTCGGCTCCCCAAGGGCATTCAAAACAATCGGATTCGCGTCTGCCGATGCCCCGGTGGAATCGGTGTAGGTGTTTTGCTTCGTGCTGGTGCTGCCCGCGACGTAGAAAAACAACTTGTTGCCCACAGCTGGATTACCAGCCGAATCAACGAACTGCGGTTTTGGACCCAATGCACTCGGATTTACGGCCATGACGGCTCCTTATAGGTATAGAATGAATCCCTCATTTCTTGAAGGAGTCCAGCAATGGAGTTCACCGATTTCATGCTTTGGAAGCTCGGCATTCTTGCCGTGCTAGCGTTTTTGTATGGCATTTTCAAGTCCATCACTGCGCCCCGGAAATAGGCGCACCGCGCAACAGCAGCTGTTGAACCTCCGGGTTCTGTAGCAAGTCAGCCAGACGGCTATTGCCCGCAGGCTGGGCCAGTTTGTTCTGCACGAGCTTGGACAACGCCAGTGATCGTGCAGCGGGCCGCGCCAACACGCCAGCCATCACGGCAGGGTTCCCGGTTGCTGCACTTCCAAGGCCACCCGCCGCCCAATCTAATGGGCTGGTTTGCGGCAAACTTCCCATTTTCTCCACGGTCTGCACGGCCTTCGGGAAGCGCAGGGCAAACTCTGCGGCCTGGCGCATTTCACCAGTCAAAGGCTTGCCACGTTCCAGCATAGAGCCCAGTTTTTTGGCGTCGATTGCTCCGGTCGTGGGATTCAGCGCCTTTTCTACCGTATAGGTTTTGGCGATCAACTGCCGCGCATCGCGGAATTCCTTAAGCAAGCCCTGCTGCCCGGAGATGGACAGATGGTCTTCTATGGCGTTTTCCAGCGCATTGGCGGCGGACTTGCTGGCGCGTGCTACATCGGTGTTTCCGGTGCGGAAGGCGTCATCGGCCGCGCTGCGCAACTCCTTGATTTTGGCTACCGCAGAGCCCGCATCAAAAGACGGCGAGCGCAAAGACTCCACCAGGTCCAGTACGGGGCTTGTTTTGGCATTCGGGAAGCCTTGCGCAGCCTTCTGATAAGGTGCAGCAATGTTGTCAAGTGCGGAAGCATACGACTTGCCAGGGGTAATAACACCAGAATTCCCAATCGCTTCATAGGCTTGTCCTGCGGTGTTGCGGATGTCGCCAAGAATCTGTGGTGTGATCTGCGTTCCCTTCGTCAATCCCAAATCCCGCCCAACAATATCGGCGGTAACCTCGGCATTTCGGGCGCTGGCATTCTGGGCAGTGGTAAGCTTTCCAGCGAATCCCTCCAGAGTCCGGTTCGCCAATGTGGGCTTGGCCTGACTAGGCGGGATCACATAGCCCAATGCATTGGCTGATTGGATCGCTGCCAGGGCTTCGGGTGTTTGTGCTGGCCCCTTGATCACATTGCCGATTTTTGATCCGGCCAGCCCCGCCAACTTCAAAACAGAAGGTGCAGCGCCGCCAATCAGCGCGCCCAACCCAGCCTCTTCCGGATTGACCAGCCCAGCAGAAGCGCCGCCTACAGCAGCTCCAGCCCCGGTGCGCAGCCCCAGATCAACCGCTTTAGCGCCCAGCCCGACAGGCGCAAGCCCGGTTGTCATGCCACTGGAGCCTAGCGCAGCTGTGACCGGCGCGGCAATCGATGGCGCAACCCTGCCGAGAATGGCCCCCACGGGCTTGGCCAGCACGCCACCAATGGGAGCCGTTCCGGCGATCTCTGCGCCCAGCTTGCCGCCCTTGTACATCCACGAATTCGGGTCAGCGCCGACGCCCTTCAGGTTTTCTTCCAGACCTTGGCGGCGGGCGGCGTTTTCTTCTGCCGACTCAAAAGGACGTGCCAGCGTGGCCCCGATAGAGCCCGCGCCGCGCACGCCACCAGCCAGCAGATTGAGCGCACCTTGGGAGATTTTCATGCCCAAAGATGCATCATCGGGTTGGCCTTGGGTCGGCGAATAATCCGGGGCCGGGGCTTGTGCCGCCCTCTTCCCGCCATCAATGCCCTTGACGGTCTTGACGAATTCCTTTTCCGCGCGGCTCTGCACGGCGTCCGGCGTAATATCGTCGGGCGCGTTCTGGTAAACGTGGCTGGTGCCATCGGCAAAGGTAACGGTGATATTGCGCGGCATTACCGTTTACCAGTTAGAAACCGATGCGCCAGCTTTGGTTTTGGCCGGTGAGGCCTGGAAATCGCCGGTCACGCCATTTTGACCAGCGTGTCGTTCATTGATTTGACGGATAGTCTGCATTGCCGCCTTCTTTTGCTCGGCGGGAATGGTGCGGTCGCCAATCTGGCCCGCCATTTGCTTATACAGCAACACATCCTTGTCGGACTGCGGGCCGGACATTTTCGGCATTTTGGAAATCAATGCGCCTTCTAGGGCGCGAAGTTGGGCCGCCGCCTTTGCGCCTTCGGTAGCCCCGCCAAATGCGCGCCCGACCTCATCAATGCCGACGCCCGCATAACTATTTGTGGCCTTGTCAATCAAGGGGCCAGCTTGATCCAAAAGCGATAGAACGTCTTTTGCATCAGTAACCTTGGCATTTTCTTTGGCCGCATCTTTTGCAGAGAGAGGCTGACCACCCTGCATCACAGGTCGGGCTTCGCCAGTCCTGGGGTTCACGCTAACGCCTCGGCTTGGGTCATATTGCCATTTGCCAGCCTCATTAGCCTCCTTGGCCCGCGCATCCGTCATGTTCTGCCCACGAATCGCCGTGGCTTGCGTTATCAGGCTTTCCGGGCTTGGTGTATTGCGCTGTGAGCTGACTACCGCAGGTGTGCCGCCCAGCCCAGGCAATGCGATCGTGTCTGTCGTTCCGCCCAGATTGCGCGTCTGGTAGCTCGGCTTGTTCATTTCAATGTACTTGGTCGCGCCCAACGCCTGCTGCTGTTTCCATTGCTGGAAGCCTGCCGGGTCTTGTGGAATGCGCGAGATGGCCTGATCCAGCGGCGCGAGCGATGCCATGCGCTTGCCGATGACCGGGTCAGCATAACCGGATTGGATCCACTGTGCGGCAGTCTGCGGATCGTTCACGCCCGCCAGGTTGTCGCGGTGGCGCTTGATCTGCATTTCCTCGGTTTCGCTGAGTAGCTTGCCGGTTTGTGCGCCGGTATGCGTGACATCGGCGCGGGCTTTCTCGGCATCCAAACCGGCCTTTTGCGCGGCCTGATACGCCTTGTAATTGCCGCCAGCCGCCAAGGCTTGCAGGTATTTTGCCGCATCGCCGCCAGATTGCGTCATGGCATCCCGCTGCGTGCGGTCGTCCTGCTCCCCGGTCAGCAATTGGCGCAACTGAATTTGCTTGGATTGCTGTTCAAGCGGATCGACTATGTCGATTTTTGGAGTAGCTGGGTTGGCGATAAAGCCTACATTCAGGGCCATGTCAGTATCCCCCGCCTGGTTGCATCGGCACGGTGCTGGTCGTGGCGTAAGGGTTGCTGGTCAACAGGTTGCGGAAGTAATTCGAGCCGGTGTTGGCGACGTTACCGACCGCATTCGTCCATGCATTGCCAGCCCCGACGATGCCCGCAGCACGCGCAGTACCGGCATCGGTGGTCAGATTGCTGATATTGTTGGCCGTATTGGTGCCCGCCGTTGCCACCTGATTGGTAGCGGTCTGCCCAGTCCCAGACAGGCCAGAGAGCCGGTTGAACAGGTTGGTATTGTCGGTGTTGAAGCGGTTGTAGGCCCCTTCGGCCTTGGTCGTGCCGTAGTCATTGGCATAGCGCGTCAGGGCCTTCAGGGTAGCGCCTGAGTCATAACCGCCCTGCTGGATGGCGCGGGCATTGACTGCCCCGGTGCCTTGATCGAGTCCGAACTGAAGCCCTGATTGATAAACCGGGTCGGCATCACGGTCAGCCATGGTGAAGCGGCGCGACAGCGAGCCATAAGACGAATCACCGGCCGCTCCCGCTTCGGCTGCTGCACGGTCTTTGTCCTGCTGCGCCATGGCTGCGCGTATCGCGGCATCGAGTCCGGCCTCATCCATTTGAGGCCCGCCATATTGTTGTGTGGCTGGACCCCAGCGCTCCACATTACCTTCATCGGAATGTCCTTGATCGACACCAAGAAGTTGCGGCGCATTGGGGTCTGGGCGAGCGCCAGCCGCATAGGCGGCTTGAGCCTTGCCTAGCAATCCACGGCCACCAGTGAACCCCGCCGATGCGTCAGGAATTCCACCAGAGGTCGCGCCACCATAGGACGGCTGACCGCCATAACGCCCAGCCAGTTCTTGCCGAAACTGGTCGTATGTCTTGTTGTAATTCTGCCCGCCGCCGCTGTTTGGCGAGAGCCCCATGAGATAGGCCAGCCGCGCGTTTGCGGCGTTGCCTGTCTGCATGTACTGCGCCTGGTCGGCGCGGTTCAGGTCATATTGGCGGCGCTGTTCGGCGGTTGCCGCTTCGGTTGACTTGGTGGCTGCATCGGAGGCTTCGCCCGCCGCATCAGAGGCCATTGACCCGCTGATCAGGCTCCCGCCTATGGCAACTGCTGCACTGATCCACGGCATAGTTATGCTCCTAACAAAACACCGTCAACCTTTTCGGGGTCGGTGCATTCCGTAGCATGGATACAAAGCCATGTTACGTTTGTCAGGGCGGTCACCTGATGAGATTTTCCCGCTTCAATCGTGAGTGTTTTTGGCCCTTCGAGCCGGACTGTCACGCCGTCCACTTTCAATTCTACCCGACCCGATACCAAATATGACAAATGATCGTAATCATGAATATGCTTTTCGCCAGATTCTCCGGCCAAAAAATGGGTTTCCTTGATATAAACCCCGCCGCCAAAACGGTGTTCTATTTCCATCAGACCACCACCCCGTCTGCGCGGATCCAGTTCGTGCCGGTATACCAGATAGGCCGATTCAGCGTTACATCAAAAAATGTCCTCCCGACCCACAACAGTTTTACGGGACGCTGTGCCGTGGTGCCGCTTTGCGTCAGGGCGGTCAGGATGTTATATGCGGAATTGAGCCATTCAGCCCAGCCCGTGCCCAGAATGGCGTCTACGCCGGTTTGCGGAGGGGTATTAATCAGGGCCATTAATTATCCGGATTGATGATGGCGTTGACCAAGGTGAAGTCGAATGGGTCTGATACGCGCAGTTTGAACACAACATCCCGTGCCGTGCCCAGCATATTCCAGTCCACGGTATTGCGGTAATTGCCGATGGGGCCGATGTCGCGCAGCATCTCCGCGCCGTAGGTCTTGCCGTTATCGCGGCTGACCGACAGCCCGATTTGCGGATTGGGGACAGCTAAAGAACCTTGGCCCACCTGAATATCCACGCGGAATTTGTCGATGGTCAGCCGGTCCAAATCAGGCGAGCCGATGTTTTCACTGATGATTTCGGCCTCGATCTGCTGGCCGTTGTCGGTCTTTGCGGTGTCGGTGAGTTCATATAGCACACCCATGGCGTAATCGGCCACGATGGTTTTGTTGTTGAATGAAAAGCCGAATTCGGCGCGGTGCCGGGCGATGCCAAAGCTCTTGAGCTTGCTCCACATGGTGGTCAGGCCGTCATATAACCAGGTTGCGCCAGCCGATGGGAAATTAATCACATACATCGCATGGCCGCCCAGCATATAGGTATATGCCGATGCATCGCTAACCGTGGCATAGCCGTTGATGATGTTGTCGAGGTCGGGCGTACTGATCTTTTGCGGCAAGTACCCGGCGATTTTCGCCACCATGACCTGGCCCATGCGGTTTTTCGTCAGGCAGGCAATGGAGTTGTCGTATTTCGCCACACTCCACGTAGCAGCGAGCCCCCATTCGGTGGCCGTGCCGGTGATCAGGGTAAAGGGGAAATCGAGTGCGCCGGAATCGCCCCAATATTCGGTGGAAACGCTGCCTTGCAGGATCAATTGGCCGTTCGAGGCCCAGACCGCAATAATCGGGTCGGGGTTGGTTTCGGCATTGGCGAACATCAGCGCATCCCATGACAGACCGTCATTGATCGCCGATACATAAAACCGGCTGGAGGCTTGCAGGCTGATAATGAACCGGGTTGACAGGTAAGTGACCGTGGTCGGATTCGCCGGGAAGTCCACATCGGTGATTTGAACGAATATCCCGGTGTTGACGTTGTAGATGTAGCCATAGAGGCCATCGACGATCATCACCTGCACGCCGTTGTCGCTCATGGAGACGCGGCCCGTGAAGGTATTCAATGTCCCCAGGCTGGTAGTCGCGCCGAGAGTGCTGATCTGATAGAAGGTATTCCCGATGACCACATAGCAGGCCCCGGTGCGCTCGACCGTGCGGCTTCCGCGTGGTGGATTCATGCCGCCAATGTCGGTAAAAACATTCAGCCCCGGCGTGCGATAGCCGACCATGGCCGATTTCTCGCCCTGCGGACGGCTCTCCGCATACATATTGGTCATCAGTTTGGCGGTGACATACGGCGACTTTGACGCCAGCCCCAAGCCAAAAACCGGGATTTTTGCCATGTTTACGCCACGGCGAGACGCACGCGCAGGGATGGGCCGATTTTGGAGATGCCGCCAATATCGCCTTCACGACACATCAGGAATTTACGGCCCTCGATTTCAATGGGCTCGCCGCCCGAGTTGTACTTGCCGAAGATCACATAATCACCGACCTGTACACTCACTGGCACGACTTGGCCCGCGAGATGGTGACCGGAGGCATCCAGGTAGGTCGTATAGACGCGCCCAGGGCCGTGCGCCACCACCTTGCCGCACGGGAACTTCTTGTGGTCGCCGGTCAGGATAATCCCGCCTTCGGAAACGTCTTCTGTGAGCTGCTCCACAATAATGATGTCTCCAATTGGACGGATCGGGAAATCATCCTGGACCATTTGGATGGCCTCTTGTTCAACAGTAGCGATTGCGTTCATGTTTTTCCTTGTTGTTCAGAAAGTGCGATATGGGAAGGCGTTCGAGATATCTGCGGTGTTGCCGTCAAATGGCGTCTCCATCTCCAGCGGTTGGAAGTTGGTACGCTTGAGGACGGCACGGGTTTCTGTCTTGTCCAGCATCATCGCGGGCGTCGGCTGCTTGACAAAGCTCGGGCTGATGTCCACGGCCAGTCCCGCCACAATCGCGGCTTCGTAGCCTGCTGGCATGGTCAGGTTTGTCGCCAGGGTCAGTGGCGCACTCAGCACCCGCTGCGCATACACCGTGCAGGTGAAGGCGGCATAGGGGACCGGGTAAAAGAACATCGAGGCATTTGGATAAGCCCCGTCGTAGTAGCACCAGCGCGGGATCGATTGCGTCAGCTTGTAGGTGATATCGTTCCACTTGAGCTGGTCTATGAAATCAACCGGGTAATCGAGGTTGTTCAGGCTCACCCGCATGGAATTGATCGCCACTGGGCGACCGGAAGGCAGCAAGGCCGTGCTGTAGGACTGCTGGCCCGCTACCATGTTGAAACTCTCGGAATCGTTGCTGAAAATCATCTGCTTTTCGTTGGACCAAGAGTCCAGCATGCGATTCAGCCGACGCAGCACTAATTGGCCGTCACCAGATGCCACGGTCTGGTCCTGCCCGATGACACGGGCGGCCAGCATGGCATCACGGACGAGAGTTTCTACCGTGGACATTATTCAGCCTTGGGTGGGCGGCCACGGCGCGGCGCATCGGCCATCACTGTTTCGCCAGACTCGCCGGTTGGTACACCTTGCGCGGCAATGTCTTGGGCTGTGCGCTCCATGGCAATCTTCTGCTCAAACGAGGGAGCGCTGATATGGCCGAAGGCGGCAAAAGTCGGCTCCCAATTGGCGGGCAGCGCGGCGCGCTCCTCATCGGTGTTCACGACGCGGGCCACAATCTTGCCATCACGCAGGCCATACATCATGCGCGGATATTCTTTGTAGCTGTAGACCGGCTCTTTCTCGGTCTTGCCGTTGGGCAGCTTTTTGCCGAAGTACTTGTGTACCGGCGGCTCCCATTCCTCCTGCTGGACGCTGCCAGCGGGGAGAGAAATCTCGCTGTAATCAATCTCAAGTTTCTGCATGATTCTTTCCTTTAAATAACGTGTTTCCACTTCTTCCCGGTTCTCACTGCCTTTATTAGCGCCAGAGAGACATCAAATTTCTCAGCCAATTGAGGCCCAGTCATTGACCTCTGCCTTATAAATCTCACCTTGTCATCATCCAGCTTGGCATTTTTCTGAGCCACCCCGCGCCCCGGGTCATGCCGTCCTTTTGCCATTTTGTCATTGACGTTTTCTTGAGTAGTCCCCAAAAACAAATGATCTGGCTTGACGCATGAAGGATTATCACAATGATGGCACACCAGTAAATCCGAAAAATTCTCAGGAACATCCCTATTTAAAAGCCAAGACGCTCGGGATGCAACTATGTTTTTTTCCTTCATCCTGAATTTGCCATATCCTTTTGTCTTTGCGCCGGTCCATATCCAACATCCATCATCAATTTTATTGACGTACTTCATAAATACTTCAGCCAAATTCGGCGGCGGCTTCAGACTTTTTATTAATGGGTCACCGTTTTTTATCTTTCTAGAATAGTGTGTTGCGCAAAGTCCAAGAGCCCGAGATTTAATGCCACATCCATCAATAGAACAAATCTTCATAAAAGCCTCCATAAGCGGCAAAATGCCGCCCATGGAGTATACGCCTTTATGCACCAACCTGCTGAGTTGCCTGTTCGGCGTACGGTGTCGCCCATCCGTATAAAACGTCAACGCGGTTCCCAACCGTATCGGTGCTGATCGCAGCCTGGCGGAAGACGCGCATCGAAAAGCCGTCTTGCGAACGCACAGAGCCCCAGCCGCCGAATTCAGCCAGATCAACCATCTTCACCACAGCCAGCTCGAACGCATCTTCATGCCATGACAGATTGCGCACGTAGCTGGTCGAGGCCGTTCCGTTAACCACCAGAGCGCCGCCGTTGGTAGGCGATGCGGTGACGTTCTGGAATGGGCCAGCGGTGATGATGGCGGGGCTGATGCTGATCGTGGCGTTGCCCGAGGCGTCCGAAGACGTATCCGACAGCACCACAAACTGCATCAGTTGCCCGGTGGTCTGCTTGGTCACGGGGTTGACCGAATTGCAGCCAACAGCGGTGAACACGTCACCGGCACGCAGGCGCAGCGCAGCCGCAGCCGTCCAGCCGTTGGTTACCAGCGTACCGGTATTGGCCCATCCGGAGGTCAGGCCCTGGCTGGCACCGTTGACCACGGGAGAACCGCCCAGCGGGCCAACCGTCTGGCGTGCCACGTTTTGCGACATGGCGATCTTCAGGCCCACCGTGTTGGTGCCATCGACAAATACGCCATCGGTGTATTGTTCGCCCACCTGCTTTTGCTGGTTGAAGAAGCCGGTCAGCGCGCCCACCTGCGCGGCGTTGGAGGCTTGGTCCATGGCGTAATAGCGCGAACCATCACGGGGCACGGAAAAGTCATCCAGCTTCTTGCCGATGTCAAACAGAAAAGACACGTTGTTCGGTGCCGTGCCCGCCGTGCCGGTCAGATTGCCCACGGTGTTTTTGGCGTTGATGTAGCCGTCGATGTCGATGGTCTGCGCCAACTGGATGGCGCCGGGCTTGATGACCCGGTCGGAAAAGTCCTGCACTTTGAGCGTCAGATCGGCGCTGGTGAAAGACGTGTCGATGTGCTTTTGCTGATTGACCACCAGCGGCACGCTCGTTTCGGTGTAGTCCTGGCCCGCATAGGCAGCGCCGGTCGTGACGGTGAAGCGGGCAGGGCGGCGGATGTTGATCGTGTCACCGATCTTCATCGCCTCTTTGCCGAACTCCTTTTGCCATTTGCGGGACACCTTTTTGCCCAGGATGATGTTGTTTGCCAGCACGCGGAGTGTTTCATCCGTGTACATGACCGGGTTTTGAAAGCCATTTGCCATGATTGAAAAGTCCTTATTTCATGTGCTTTTGCGCCCAGGCGTAGTAGCCTTCCGGGTCACCGGAATAACCATCTCCAGAGGAGGAGGCTACCTTGGTGCCGACCGGCTTACCAGGCGCGGGCGCTGCTGATACTGTTTTTTGTTGGGGACTTTTGAGGCCTGCCGAGATTTGACCCAGCAAGATGCCATGCATATAGGCAGGTTGTTCGCGGAACTGACGCTCGAGTGCCGGGTTTTTGGCCATGTGATAGCTGATCAGCGGACCATCTGGCATCCGCACAATCAAATCCACCACGGAATCCGGGAGTTGGGGCTCCCAATCCTCGACCACTTGGCGGTAATCAGGAATGTCCTTTTCTGCCGCCGCCCGACGCTCGACAAAAGAGCGTTCCGCCGCCTGCTTGGATTGGTCCTCGCTGGCCTTGGCGCTCTCTTGCTGCTGCGTCCGCGCGAAGTTGTCCAGCATCGCTTGGGCCTTCAGCTCGGCGCGGTATTCTGCCCGTGCCGTCACAAAGTCCTCGTAATCCGTGAACTGTTCGCGTGTTGGCTCACCCGTTGGTTTTGCCGTGCCGCCCTGCTTGCCTTCCAGTAGCGCCAAGATTTTGGCGTTCTGTTCGGCGAGCTGATCGGCCCGTTTGCGCTCGGCATATTTGTCAGCGGTCAGTTCATCGAACCGGCGCTGAACGCTCTGCTGGCGCTTTTCTTCCTTCTGGCGTGCCTTTTCCGTTGCTTCCTGCTGAATGCGGAGGTTTTTCTCCTCATCCGTCTCCGTCACTTCTGGCGTGCTCGATTCACCAGTAACCGGCTTTTGTTCGTCGGTTGCGAGCTGTTGCTCAGTATTCGTATCAGCAACTGAGAGCTGGAGGTCTTCGTTCATGGTATTCCCAAGAGTCAAAACCCGGTGATTCGCTCACCGGTAGGCGATGAAACAATTACGAGGACAGCGTCACCAGTAGGTTTTCAATCTGGAAGGTGTCGGTGCCGGTGGCCTTGGTCGCGGTCAATGTGAATTCCGTTTCTTGCCCGAGGAAATCCCGCGCCAGGGTCGGATTGGCCGTGGTAGAGATGCCGGAGCCACCCTGGGCCGAGGTCTGCGAAGCCAGCAAACCCGTACCAATCAAGGTTGCGCCGCCATCCCGTCCGCTGATCGTGGTGTCAAAACTGAAGTTCAGCGCCGAGGCAATCGAGGGCGAAGTAGCCATGGCCGTACCTGCCGCGCCGTTGGCGTAGAGCTTCAGGGTCTTGACGTTGGCGTTGTTGCTCAGCGAGACATTCCCAGCCACTTCCATGCGGAAATTGGGGCTCAGGTAACCAGCAGGCACTTTCCACGAGGCCAGAACCACTTCGGAAGTAGTCGAGGCGCTTGCCAGTGGGGCGTTGATGTTCACGATCACGCCACCACCGGATTGATAACCGGGGCCAAGGTCGGCAAAGAAGGCGTTAGCCTGCGAAGTCGTCGCCTGAATCGACACATAGCCGGTCGTGGTGGGACGGAACGAACCGCCTCCGGTGCCGGTCTGGATGGTCTGCCATGCCGAAGCGGGAATGCTCAGGCTGGGCGAGAACGTCACGGTAGCGGAGCCACCAAGCACGGAAGGGCCAACGATAACGTTCGTCAGGGGGGTGACAAACACGGGGCTGGACGTAGTGCCAGCGGGGATAGAAAGAAAAGTAGTGCTCATGAGTAGCTCCGGTAGTTAAAGACTGATGCGTGCCCAGCCAAGAAGGCGCGATATTTCATGGTTTTAGCTTTCCACCACCAGCACCCGAACCGGGATACTGGGGACATTTGCAGTACCAATTGCCAATACATCGATGGCAAGCACGGTCACTGCGTTGTTCTTTTCGGTTTTAACCGTGAAGCCGGTTGGTGCTGCCGCCGTCACACGCACGCGCGTAGTTGCATCGGCGGCGGGGAAGGTCACTGGGCTGATGTGCGGCGTGGCACTATAGGGTGTGGCGAACGTCACCGCATAATTGCCGCTGGCGTCCGTGGTGCCGCTGTAGGTTTCGGTGCGCTTGCCGATGGTGCGCCAGATCGTGCCGTCGCTGATCATGACGCTGAAGCCGGGGCAATCCGTCACCCATGCGCCCATGTTCTCGTGGTTGGCAGCAGCAGGCAAAGTCGCCCGCGTCCACTCTCCCGGAAGAAAGGCGCTTGGCGTGAATGCGGATGTATCGACCATTAGGGGTAGTAGTAAGTGATATTGAGCTTGGCACTTGCGGCCTGCTCGAAAAATTTGATCTTTTTCAGGTCGCCGTCATAGCGCAGCTCTGCGCCGACCGCCAAGGGCTGGCCCACGGTTGCGCTCGGATCGGTGCCATCATCGCGCCAGCGCACCGCCTGGGCTTCGGGAACGATCAAACAGCGCGTAGGCGCTTGCAGCATGCCGGGAATGGAGCCCGCAGCGGGCACAGTCAGCCCTACCGCCGATGTAAGCACTGTGATTTGCTGATAGCCACAAGGTGTCGTCATGGTTGATCCTTAAGCGCTGTCGGTGGAGAACAGCTCAAGCGTGTAATCCTGGATAGTGATGAATTCGGTACCGCCCGTCATTTGCTGGGTGATTGAGAGGTATTGGCCGACCGAGTCGAAATTACTCAGACTGCCGACTGCCGCCGCATAGGCCGTGGTCGACATGCCGTTGTAGTTGCCTGCGGGGTCGCCATTGCCCTGCTTTTGCAGAGAGGTCGCGCTGATGCGCTTGAATTCCAGCAGTGTGCCGAAGGAGATATTCGTCGTTGCCATGCTGATGGTGGCAATCAGCGGATCGGCTACCGTCTTCAGCGGCCCAATGCGCAGGCGAATCGTTGCCGTGTCTGCCGCGCCGCTCTTGGAAGCTGACAGGTAGACGCGCAGGCGGTCGGTGGCACCCAGCAGCCCCGCAGGCATGAGGATGGCGTTCGGGTTGAGCTGCTGCTCGGTGGTATTGGCTACCCCGGCATTCGCGGTGTCGATGGTGTCCAGCGTCACGGTACCGTTCACGGTCTTGTAACGCACGCCATTGGAAAAGAAGAAGTTACCGCCGCCCGTTCCGGTATTGCCGCCCACATCGGTGAAGCGGAAGGCCGCGCCGGGGTACAGCGTGGCGTCTGGTCGGTTGGCCCAGAGCATCGGCTGCGCGCCCATGCCATACACGACGCCTGCCGGGGTATCGCCCAGATATACGCCAGAGCTGTTGAATGGCGAACTGGATTGACCGGATTGCCATGGAACGATGCGCGTTGCCGTTGAGCCCGTGGCGTCGCCAAAATCACCCTGAAGCTGGCCGGTCAGGCATACAAGGCGCACAAATACCGGGAAGGCGGCGGTATCGGAGGTCTTGGCGGATACCGCGCCCTTGGGCCAAGTCGTCCAGGTCGCCGAACTGTTCTGCACGTTCACCGCCGTATCGAGGGTGTATTCGATGTAGCCGGAACTGGAGACGGTAGCGCTCGGCGTGATCGTGACAAGAGAGCCCACGCCAATCTGAAATGGCTGGCTGGTCTGTCCCGCACGAATAGTGATGGTGTTCATATGAAAACCTTAGGTTTCGTTGATTCTAGTCAATCTATGCAAAAAAGACATAGTTTTGCTATGCTTTTTCTTTGTTCTCTAATGATTCTTCAGCTTGCGCCTGCTGCGAATCGGCATGGATCAGGGTTTGCGCCATCTCGCCGTCTTCTTGCATGGCGGCAATTTCGAGCTTGGTCATGCGGTCAATCATGGCTTTCTTGATGTCGGTCTGTTGCGTCATCGCGGCTTTTTGCAGCTCGGTCGCCTGGGTCATTTCGGCCTTTTTCAGCTCCAATGAAGCATCAATTTCGGCTTGGCGGTCCTTGAGCTGCGCCTCCATCATGAATTTCTTCTCGTTCACACTGGCGTCTATCTCTGCGGCCTGCATCTTCTGTTGAGCCCCGGAACGCAGGGATTGAATCTCTTCGTTCATCTTTTCCATGGTCTGAGCAGCTTGCTGTAGCTGGCCGTCTTTTTCCTGCATCGCGGCCATGACTTGCGGGTCTGGCGGCTCGCGGCCCTCGGCCTTGGCTTGTTCTGCCTGCTGGATTTGGGGCGGCAACATGACTTTGAGGCGCTCGGAGATGATCTCGGCGTCGGCGATATCGAGCGACTTGACCACCAGATCGCCAGCTACCTGCATGACGTCCGGGAAGGCCTGCACCAGCGTCTGTAAGGCTTCGCTGGTTTCCTGGCGCTTGGTGGCAAAGCTCGGTCCAGCCTCGACGGTCACGGCATATTTGCCGCGCGTGATGTCGTTTTTGCGGATGGCTTCGAGTGGGTTGTCGGGATTCGGCGCGGCCTGGTTGATCGTGACCAGCTTCTTGGTTTCGTCCGGGCCGATGGTGTTGACGATGCGTTCCGTGTCGTAAAACGTGGGCAGCACTTCAATGCAGATACGGCCCGTCAGGTCGATAGCCATGTGCCAGTTGTTCACGTAATTGAACGTCGCTGTATCACCCTGCTTTTCGCGGGCGGTGATGGCGCGGCCCGAGACCTCATTGCCCTTTTGTCCCAAAGACTGCTCGTACATGCCAATGGTTGACTTGATCATGCCAATCATGGTCTGGCACCAGCGATCCCAGCCGTCCGAAATCATGGCGGGCTGCGTGCGCTGCGGAGGAGGCGCGATATTGCCATCAATCGTGACCGGCTTGTAAATCAGCGCCGACCAGTTCTTATTATTGGCATCGCGCCACATGGACTCATAGCCCTCATTCTGGCCTTCTGCCATGACCCAGGGCGCACGCGGCGAGAGGGCCAGCTGTGTGGCCTGCTGTGTCATGCCGAAATTGAGCATGGACTGCGCATCTCTGGCATGCCGGGTCAAGCCCTGATAAATGCGCTTGCCGTCAAGAATCATATCCTCGCCAGCCACGCAAACCACCGGGATCACAGAACCGGGCCATTCGTAGGTCTCCAGCACCTGTTGGCCACCGGCAATCGTATACCACTCCACCGACCAGTCGTCTACCTCGCGCTCCTTGATGATGGAAACACCCTCTGGCGGCGTCGGCATCTCATCTTTCCAGCCCCTGTTGCCGTCGCTCATGAGCACCACCGTGCGCTTTTTGCAGACGCGGCGGTAGTAATCGGCCACGACGACGCTGTCTTTGCCGTCCTGCCAATAAGGTGGAATGTTGTCCCATGACAACGGTTCGTGGTTCGGCCACTTGTTCAGAAACTCGGTTTTGGTGTAGCGCGCGATGACAAAGACGTATTTCCGATCTGAGCCGTCCGGCTGCTCGTAGTCGGTGTCGGCGTAAACCGTGTTGCTGTCCTGAATCGGCTTGATGCACAGCTTCTGGTCGAATCCGTCTTTGTCCTCGTATTCCGACACTATGCGCCACCAGCCACGGCCACCGGCTACGGCCAGTTTGAAGGCGTTTTTGTAGACATCGTCGGCCTTGGAGTCGTATTCAATGGCGCGAATCATGCCCTGCTCGATGTCAGCCACCTCCTTTGAGGCATCGCCGCCCGCCGCATGCACGCGAATGCCGGGACGGTTTTGCAGCTGGTCATTGACCACCTGGGAAACGAACTGCTTGAGCTGGTTGAACTCCAAGCACAGTTCGTTCCAAGCCTTGCGCTTGGTCTTGACATCTTCCGGCCATTGCTCACCGGGCGCATAGACAAAGGCCAGATCGGCCTTGTAGTTGTCGCGGTTGTCCTTGTCGGTGGCGACTATCAGTTCGAAGCGTTCATTTGCTTCATCAAGAATTGATTTTGAATCGTCCGGCGATGGCTTCATGCCCGCCAGTATAGTTAACTATGCAAAAAATGCATAGTTTTAATAATTAGATGGGTAAGAATTTCCGCCGCTGGGCATGTAATCGTCCATGTTGATGGGTTTTTTGTCCTTCGGCTCCTCGTAGGCAACGCACATCAGGCCGAAGCTGTCCGCGCCGTGGCTGGACCAATCATGCTCAGGGCCAAGCCCAACATTGCGCACTTCGTCCTTTTTCTCGTGATACCAGCCCAGGGCATCTATTCCCGGCTGGGTAGTCGCTTCGTTGAACCACATGGCCGGGAACAGCCTGCGTCCGGCCTCAACACGCGCCTTGGCCGCGCCTTTGCCCTGATTCTTGATGACGGTCACCTTATATCCCGCCTCGCGCAGGGCGCTCTCATAGCTGACGGCCACCACCTTGTCATGGGTTGCGCCATCGTGCGGTAGCCAGAAATGCGCCTTGTCGGGCGTGTAGCCGCGTGACCGCATCCAGCGCAAATGCGTTGCCAAGTCTTGCCCAACCGACTCGTAATAGTCCAGAACCCGGATTTCCTTGCCGATGAACTGAGCTATCCAGATGGTGAAGGCGTCCGCTCTAGCCCCCGTTCCGCCAATGTCCACAAAGGCGCGCAAGGTCATCAATGGATCAGCCGCAACCCGGCCAATTCGCCCGCCCAGCCGCGCCTCATTGATGCTCAGGGCGTAATAAGCGCCTTCCAGCACGGTTGCATAACCGCCTTCCCAAATGTGGTTGTATTGCTCAGGCTGTAGCCTCAGGCAATCGAGGCGCTCTTGCTCCAGCACCTTCGGAAACCATGGGTTATCGCGCCAGTTCGCTTGCAGCACCTTGGCCCCGGTTGGCAAATCTGCGCCGCGCAGCATCTGATCAGCCGCATCGGTCTTGCGCCGGGGATTCCAACTGAACCATAGCTCAGAGCCATCGGCCCGCAGTGTCGGGCGTAGCATGTTTAGCGAGATAGCCGTCGCGGTCTGGGCCTCTTCCCACCATGCACGCTTGAAGCCTTCTAGTGATTTGATGCTGTCAGCGGTGTAATCCTGCATGCCTTTGAAGATCATCAGGCCATCGCCAGGGGTCTGGATCACGTCCCGAAAGACCTTGAAGCCGTCCGCCTCGCCGATGCCATAGGATGCAAGTTTGGCCTCAATCAGCGCCTTGGATGATTGGGCCAAGTCTTTTTGCACCTCGCGGATGCAAACCGCCCGCATGCCCGCTCCCCAGTCGCCAGGCTCTGCCATGCAGTCTTCAATCAGCTTTTCGGCGAAGAAATGGGATTTACCTGAACCCCTGCCACCGTGAACGCCTTTGTATCGCGCTGGCTCAAGCAGCGGCACAAAAACGGCGGGCGTCTCAATTTTTAGGGTGGACAATGGTTCGCTCGATCTTGACGATGGCCTGCAATGGATTGTCAGGATCACCAATCACGGTCATGGGCAGCACTTTGCCAATCAAGGCGAGAAAAGCGCTAGCGGTCCTAGGATCGTTTGCGCGGCGTTCCAGATAGCTTGCGCCCCCCGCGTTATCAAGTGCCGTCAGGATCATGTCCTTGAGCTGTTTGGTGGCCTTGTTGGGCACACCCTTGCGGCTCCTTGTCGCCACAGGAGGTTTTCGCTTACTTTTTGGTACTGTATCCATTGTTGTTAGTGATTGCTAACTTTGCTGGCTTAAATTACCGTATTCGACCGCATGATGCCCAGCCATGCGGCGGTCAGGTTTGAGTTGTCATCGCTGACGGCTGTGACCCGGTGGCAAAAATCCGTCTTTTCAGTCACGATCAGCCCTGGCTCACCATCATGGCGATATGGGGTTACATCGCTTGTGGCGATTTCCAGCGGCAGGCGATAGAAGCCATTGGGCGATTGGGAAAAGGTGGCGAACTTGGCAAACCTGTTGTCTTTGGTCGTGCTGTTGAAGCCGAATAACTGGCTGACGATCTGTAGGGTAAACCCTGCTGGTACCGTGAATATCGATTGCTTGGTAATGCCGTAACCCAGCGGAATAATGGCCCGCGTTGTTCCGGCCCCTGCATCCCGAATCGTCAAATCGCCTGCGTTCACCTTGCCAGTGCCTGCGCTCATGATTAGCGCGGAGTTGATGCGAAAAAGATTCGTCGGGATGGCTACTGCGGTTGTTCCGTTCAGCGAGACCGTTTGCGATACCTCGGCGTAATTGATATCCAGTCCCTGGATTAACACCGTCCGGGCCCCCGCCCCCGCCGCTGCGTCGTTTGCGCTGCCACTGACGATTTCCAATGCTGTCGCGCCGGTCATCCATGGGTACGCGCCGCCGCCTGACCAGACATCCTCCGGGACGCTCAGAATATCCACGTCAGGGTTATTACCTAATGCGGTTACCCGGCGATAACCAGTGACCAAGCTAAACCCTACGTTGATCGGGAAAGCGCGGGCATCCGTTAATGGCGCATTAGAAGCAAGAGATGTAGATGCCATTTTGGCCTCATGATTTTAATTCTTCTTGGGGCTTTTCAAAAGTTCGGATAACCTTTTCGATGGGCTCTTGACGCCCTCCGATGCCATTTTACGGGCTGTGTCTTGGGGCATACCTGTTCTTTTTGCAATTGCCGCATTATGCGCTGCCGCTTCAAATAATCGATGCTGGGCTGGTGTATATGGCATGCTACTTCCCCTGCAACATGAACTCTTCAGGCGTCAGTGGCCTTTGCCCCAATGCCTGCGATTCGCGTATGTGGAGCTGATAGGGCCGACTTTGCATGACCTGCGCGGCTTGTTGCGCCATGCCTGAGCCCAGATTCGGAGATGCTAGGGCGGGTTGCTGCGGGGCGGATCGGGTTAGCAATGATGCCAGTCGGTTCTGGAAGTCCATATAGGTGCTCCGGTTATTGCTTGATGATAACTAGGATTGGGGTTATTTTCCAGCGCTTTTCCAGATCGCCGCAGTAACGGTCGTCAAATGAAAGCCGCCGCATAACTGGCATTTGTAGCTCCCCATCTCGCCCGACTGGAATCTCGCCTCGCCGCGCAGTGCAAAATCCCTAGCCTCATTCTTTGATATAAACCTTCGCTTGTCCATGCACATTTTCTGCGCTTTTTGAAGCGTTATGCTTGTCCCTAAGCGGTCTATTCTGCGGATGTTTTGCAGTTCCTTGGCCTTATATTTCCGCTGTTTTTTGGTCATCTCCAGATTCCATGCAAATAATGCGGTTCCGGCACTCTCTCAGGTTCTGGCCCCGGCAATGCTACATTGACCACAGACTTATCCAAAACCCGAAAAAACCTTCGGAAAGCCAGACCTGTCAACGTCCAGCAGCCGCAATCCGACTGCCCTGCTGCAATACTTATGCACATTCTCGATGTTCACTTCTTGCATGTGCTTGTGGACCTGCGCGGCGCTGCATGGGCCCAGTTTTTCTACGATCGCGGCTACCTGCTTTATTCTGCGGCCAACTGGTCTAGGCATTGACAAGCCCTTCGTGTGCTAAAATTCCCTCAGCGTTACCAGCGTGACGCCCTCCATGTCTTATTGGCATGGGACTTCCTTTCAAGTTATGAGCCGCTAGATCCAGTTGCATTCGAAGCCTCAGCAGATCGCGAGTCCGCCGGGGCTTCCCCATTTTTGGCCTCAGCTTCAATCAATGCCAGCGCGTCGTTCAATAGGTCTATCTGGTCAAATCCGTAATGAGCCGCAAAGCCCTTAGTTCCGAGCCCATGCACGCCGATTGCGCCCCTATGGTGAAGAAAACAGAGCGGCATCAATGTCATATACCCGCCTTTGCCCCATCCCCCGCCGCGATAGTGGTGCAGCTCTACTTCGCCGGGCTCGTGCGGCCCATGGAGGCGGCGACAGACCATGCAGCCCAGCAATACCAGCCGGGCCTTGTGCCGCTGCTCGTCCGCCTTGGTGCTTTTCTTGCGCTTCGGCTTCATTCTCGCCGCCACCCCATCCCCGACTTTCGCAGCTATGCCGCCCTTGACCGGGCTCGGGAATGGCAATGCTCTGCGCTCTGGCTTGGCTGGCTGGCGGAATGGGCGGCGCTGGAGCATGGTCAGCCCTTGGCTTTTTCCGTTGCCTTGCGCGCAGCGTCTGCCGCATCCTTTTCGATGCGATCATCAATTGCATGGCGCAGCCAATCCACATCCTCGCCGTGAATGTAGACCACTGACTTACTTGACCGGCCAATCACTCGCTGGAGCTGAGCCATGAGAGCATCAACACTCCCGCTCATGGTCGTGCCGTTCACCAATGGGCGAATTTCAATCAGCTCATGCTTTGGCTTGGTCAGCCAAGAATGCAGCTTCTCAATACCGTAGCGGATCAGCCCATAAATCGACCCGATGACGACGATCTTGTAAACCAGATAGCCGACCAACACCCAAACGGCCAGCGTTGGCAGATTAGCAACCATTTCAATCAAAAGCTTCAACTCGTCCATCTTCTTCTCCTTTTGTTCGCCCTAAGCCGGGGCGCGCGGCATGATTAAAACTTCCTCTCCGCTTCCATGCGGCGTAATGCCGTGAGAGGTGTTTCGCCTTCTAGCATTTCGTATGAACAACCAATGCACCCACCTTTCCAGCTTCCAGAGCGCTCGCCTACCTCATCGCTGAAGGTAATGTCTATGGAATAACTAGTGCGGCTGTATGGTAGCCATGGGCGGGTAAAGCGCCGCGATTCAGCCTGAATAGTTGCGGTGCGCCGTTGAACCTCGCCAGACCGTAGCGTGTAAACATAGGAATGGCTTTCCGGCTCGCTCAATATCTTGTGTTCGCGATGCCTCCACTGCCATGGCATAGGAATGATGGTGAACGGGTCCCCGCGTTTTCCGTGACTCTTGCCCCAGTGAACATGCAGACCAGAGCCAAAGAAGCTAAATCCGTATGTCGGGCCCGAACATTGGCCATCGTCAGGCACAACCCAAGGCCATGGGAAGGCAAAGCAGAATTTGAACAGTCCGAAGCCAAGCCGAACCCAACCCATGCGATGCTCGTGCCAATCGGAGGGAAACTCGATTTGCGCCTCAGGTCCGGATAGGCCTAGTTTGATGTAGGCCACTTCTTCCAAGTTGGTCAAAAAGAACCGAATCAGCCAGCTTTTGCAGTCGCGCTCGGCTCGCATGCGCAATATCATGCCGCACCCCGCGCCTTCGTCAGCCATGCAGTCCAGGCGCGGGCTGTTGATAATTTGAAGAATCGGCCCTTGTCGCCGGATAGGTCCATGCCGCGCTTGCGTGCGTAAAGCTCGAATAATCCGAGTTGTGCTGTTATGTTGCTTTTCATGTCTACCTTTCAGTGTTTTCTATACATGTTTTTGGGATGTGTATAGGGATTCGTCATAAACCGTCACATTCCGCATTGCTGCGGTCGCCTTTAAAAACTCGATCCACTCGCTGAATGTGCTTTTCGGCATCTTGCTTGTCCGCATGCCAAGCATCACAACCCCGCCATCCAAGCCCATCGCCAGCCTTGCCGTTTCCCGTTTAAAAGCAGCTGTGAGCACGTCTTTCCATTCTTCTGGCGTCATCTTGACCATTTGGCCGTTAACGGGCCAATCCAACTGCTTGGAAAACGCATCCAGATAGGGCCACTGGGCGGCATTTTGGTCTAGCGTGCGGGTCGGCGGGGCCACCGTTACGATAAATCCATCTGGCGCATTCTTGACATCAAACACGGCCATCTCACGGGCTGATGCGTTGGCTAATCGATAGATGTGTTTTTCGCTCACTTCGCCCCCGCAATCTTCGCCGCGCCCTTGCATAGCAGTAGGTGTGCGTTTGGTGCGGCCTCACCTGGGCCTGCATATTCAACGACCAGTTGCTTGGCCTCGATCACAATAACGCAGCGCTCAGCCTGATCTATCCATGCGTTTTCAATATCGTCGGCCAATTGCCGCAGCACAGCCGGTATGTCGCCCTGGTCGGCATGGTTGATGTAGATGGTCATGACGAAAACTCCACGTCATCAATCATTTCAGGTGGTGCCACGTCATTAGCCTTGTACCCATGGCCAAAAATCCGCAGCCCCAATTGCCTACGCAAATAGTGAGTTGAACCGACGTACTTGGTCGAATCTCCCGCGCCATATTTGCATGGCTCACCGGGAATCGACTGGCATTGCGGACAGCGCACCACGGATACACTTTTATCAGTGCGCAGATAGCGGTTTCGTTCGTTCGGAATCGCTACAAAGATAGTAGCCGCCGGACGATCAAGAAAGGCCACTAGGCTAATTTTTGGCGTCATCATGCCAACTTCCCCGCAACCCACAAGGCGCTCACGATGTCCGGCACCTTGATCCAGCCCGGCGCTTCTTTGTCGCCATGCACGCAGTTTTTGCACTGCACCTCGACGACTGATTGAGTGATCCGGTGCGGTATCAGGTGATCGCGCAATATGAGGATGATGGCTGTGTTGCCGCTCATGGCATGTCCCCACGCAATATCATCCACCAAATCCGGAAGTTCACGCGCGCCGAGTTTCTGAGTCCTCCATGGCGGCCCATGTCGATAATTGAGAATAACAAAGGAAGCCATATGATCAGAATTCCACCCAGCAACCAAAAAGGTATTATTGCGAATCTGAAAAGCTGTCGAAAAAGTTTCATTTCAGAACTCCTATAGCTTTTCTCATGACCCCACCGTCACAATCACGCTTCCGGGCTTGTCACCATGCACATAGTCCAGCGTTATCGGCCTGAATTGGCTGTCATCCAGACCCAAAGCCTTTGCAACGCCATCCAGTGCGGGTTTCATGCTGCTCAAACATCCGTCCAGATCGCGGCGGCGCTTGTCTGGCGCAATAAATGTCAGGCTTACCGCATGTGGCTTTTCGAGAAAGATGGAGGCGTCATTTGACTTTCTGGTTAGCCAGTACGCATCTTCTTTGGCCTTAGCGCGAATCGCGGCGGTGTTGCTCCAATGCTTTCCGGCTGAGCGATTGGGCATAAGCGCCGGGTTCGGCCAGTCAAGTACGATCGTGATCATTTCGCTGCCCAGCCTGTCCCGGTTTTGTATTCAATCTTCCCAGACTTGCGCAGCGCCTGAATCCTGCCATCCATGATGCGGAACGATTCCCGTCCTGTCGCCTCGGCCAGTTTTTTGCACTCATCGCGTACCTCTCGGGAGAAAATAAACATAAGCCCAACTCGTCGAGGTGCCGCGATGCCTAAAAACTTCAACCGATTGATGATCAGATGATCTAAATTTTGATAGTGACTCATCCCGCCCGCCTTTCCGATCCTGCAAACAACAATTTCAGCGCCTTGGCCGCTTGCTCGCCAAAGGTGTCTTTCATCCAGCTATTGAGCGCCGCCCGCTCGGTGCGGAAGCCGCAGACAGAGCAATTAGGGCTATCGGCGGTTGTGTACCCAATCCCCCCGCCCCATCCTTTCTCGCAATCAATGAGCTTGACGCCAGAGAGCTTGGCGAATTCTTCGAGTGTCATGCCTGCCGCCTTTCCGTCTGCACATCCCAATTGCCCGCGTCCTGCGCCTGTACCGGCTGGCGAATAGCCCAGTAGCACGCCACCCACCACTTGCCCTGCTCAGACGAAAACGGATGGTTGCAAGCCTCGTTCGGCGTCTTGCCGGACCGGGCCGCGCGCTCTGCGTCTTCGCGGATTTGCTGCTTTTGGTCTGGGGTCATAGCGCCAATTCCTTTTGCTTTGGCAATTCAGCCGCCGCCTCTCTTCGTGCTTTTGCGGCCCATGAAAGCAGCGTAAACGCCCATGCGCGATGCTTTGTTGCCTTCGCTTGCGCCAGATAGACACGCGCCATATAGCGGCCATCAACTTTTGATTTCTGCGTCATGTCGTTCCCCTCATCCGCTTATCCAGCTTGTATGCTTTAACCGCCTTGCGCAGCCCCAAACTTAATTCGTTGTCGCCGATGCGCTTTTCTGTGTTGGCGTTCATGGCTTACAAACCCTCATGGCGGCGTCGATAGTTGCATCAAGCGTTTCGTAGGAGGCGAATTGCGTGTCATTCGCGCAAAGCCTGTGGGATGATTGATATTTCGTGCCGTCGTTGCGCTCCCATTGAGTTTGATCAGACTCAAGAAGAACCGCCCGTTGAGAACGTAACCACCTATATCGCTTGGCGTCAATCCATTGGGCCGAAATAGCGGCCTGAAGCTCGGCAACACTGGCGGCGACAGAATTCAATTCATTGAGCATCGCCACGGCTTCATCTGCTATACCGGGCTCCATGCTTCGGTCGCCGTGAATATGTCGCCCCGTCAAGCGGTCGTGAATACAGTCATGGTCAATGAAGAATCTCGGCTCTTTCATGGCTTCACCTTTTTCAAAACCCGCTGGGCAAACACCTTTATCTCGGCGTGCCGATCTGGAGGCAAGTAGATGCCACGTACTTCGGTTAGTCCAAGCATCAACCTACGGACTCTTACGTCTTCTTGGCGTTTGGCCGCTTTAATCTGGACCGTGGTCCTGGCAGTCATAGCTGGCCTCTGGCTTTACGCTCGACAACTATGCGCCGCTCTTGAAGCTGACGCCTTTCGGCGTGCGTCAGGCGGTCAAACACCGATAGCACTTGCGCCGCATATTTCTTGCGCTCTAGCCGCTCTTTGGCGGCCTTGAGTTCAATCGGATTACTCATTGACTTGGCGCTCTGCATAAAATCCGACTTTCGCTTTGTTCCATACTTGATGCTCTTTCCAGTTCGCAATCTGACGGATAAAACTGTAATCAATGCCGTTTGATTTCGCATATTCTGCGGCTTCCGAATAGGAATCAAAGAATGGGGTGACACGGGCTGCTGCGTGCATGTTTCCGATGTGTGCTGCGAATTTCATTTTTTACCCCGTTTGCGTTGTTGATGGCTCTATTGTGGAATAGTGACGCGTCACTGTCAAGCCTTTTTGCTACCGCTTATCAGATTTATTTGTAACTTTTCCGGCCACGCCTTCACAACCTCATGGCCCCGTTTCCAGTCGCCCGCAAACGCCCGTTCCAGCGCAGCCCTGTATTGCTTTGTGATCGCGCCCTGCTGCTGCGATTCAAAGAAAGCCGGGCTCAGCGCAATGGAGCGGGTTGCGCATTCAGCGCAGCCTGCCCGGTATGCGCCGCTGGCAGGGTTGCCGGCGAATTGGCTGCATGCGTCGCAAATCATGTCAATTCCTCAAGCTCGATATTTACCCGCGTCCCGCCTAAATTGCTCGCGTCATCATCTAAACACCACTCGACAACGGAAACGACATACCGTATGTCATTGAAAACGCATCGCTCTCCGACGGCTGGGCATTGACTCAAAGCGCGAAAGGCGAACTGCCTATCCCTGTAGCCGGGGTCAATCTCAAGGAAACGCGCAGCGGCCCGTAATGATCCGTGTTTTTCGATCAACTCGGCGATTCGATCTGGCAAAGAAACTTGCATTGTGATCATCGCGCCCCCAGCCCCGAAAACGGATTAGAGTGATCCACCCATACGCGGTTTGTGCGGATTCTGGATGCATACCCATCGCTCAGGCCGTGGCGCGCGTCCAGCACATGCCCAGGCTCGTCGCTGGCCCGAATCTCGCGCACCGTTTCCATGTTTAACTTGGCTTTTGCGCGTTTCCCGGCGATGATCTTCATGATGTGATCAGGCCGCAGCTTCTGGCCTTTGTGCGCCTGCGATTTTGTGCGCTGCACCAAACAATCGGGATGCACGCAAAGCAGGGTCTTGCACTTCACGCCGACCTGCTTGCCGGGCATCAGTTCGCCGTGAACCTTTTCGTAGATGATGCGGCGTACCGGCACGGTCTTACCGTCGGCCGCACCACCGATGCGAACCTGGGGATATTTGCCGTGCTGGGCGCTGCCAGTCCAGATCAAGCATTCGCCCTCCTCTATGGTGTGGGCCATGAGGTAATCTAGCGTGAAGTGGTCTAGGGATTTCATGCGGCCCCTTTTTGATTAGCGGCGAGAGCGGCGCGGATGATGCCACGCGCACTTTCTTTGACCGCCGGTAGCCCATATTCGTCAACACTAATTTCAGCCGCCCATTCATCCAAGGCCGTATAGATCGCATCGCATTGATCATCGGTTAGGGTTGTCGCCCCCCTAGTGGCGGACAACTCATTGAGCATTGCCACCGCTTCATCTGCTACCCCTGGCTCCACATCTCGGTCACCATGGATATGTCGTCCGGTCAAGCGATCATGTATGCAATCGTGGTCAATGAAAAATCTCAACCCTTCTGCCGGGGCGGCTTCGTCATATGGATGGCAGGACAAACACCTGCCCCATTTGCCACCATTGCGCGCTCGACATGCGGCGTCATCATGATTGATGAATCCCGCGCCTCCGCAAATTTCACATGCGCCCGGTTTTGTTTCATTGCTCATACCTGCCCCTTGATGCGTTTGATTTGATCCATTGGGATGCTGAGATTTTCAATTCCCAAGTCCCCTCTAAACGTAATTCGTGTTTTCGCCGCTTGATTGCCGTTTTGATACACCAGCATGGCCTGTTGACGGTCCCCGACAATCGCGGGCTTTGGAACGGGCAAGCCTCTTTTTTCGTAGTCAGAATCTGGCGAACGATCCCCGAGTAACTTCCGTTGAAAATCAAAAGTGCCACGCCCGGTATAGGCTTTGTGTGACTGGCAAAACCGATGCTGCAGGTAGGACAACTCGGCTACTTCGCCCCGGCAAATCTTCACCCATCCGCCCAAATCTTCAATCGCGGCATGGATAGCCGGATCGTCAAAAACCACATCGCTGTAGGCCCCTACGGCTGATATGGCCCCGAGAACCTTCCCCCATGCCAGCGCCGCCCGGTCGGTAGTGGTCCCGGATAGCACGCGAACGATATCCGCCACCTTCGGGGCGAACTGGCCGCGCTCTGCATCGGTGACGTGTGCCGTCAATGCCTTGGATACCTCTTCCAGCGTGAACGGCTGACAGGCTTGCACCCAAACGTGCAGCGTGAACTCACTCACATCCTGCCGATAGTAGGCAAGGGCATCAGTGACCATTTTTGTCAATTTCGGGATGTCATCAGGGCGCATATCCACCATTCCTTAAAAATCGTTCGGCCACAGCTGCGTTTGAAGCCTCTAAGGCTTCTTGTTTATTCGGCTTTGGCGATGCCCCAGACGGTGGCAGCGCGGCGGCAAGCCATTCGAGCGGTTGCAATGGCCTGGCCCTTGCACACTCGCGCAGCTTGTCTATCAAGTTGTCATCGCCATGGTGTTTTCGCAATCCACCGAGAAAAGAGCGCGCCTGCTTTTCCGCCGTCCCGGCGTTTGTCAGCAATGCAAGACCGTATCCAAAAATGATTTCGTCTGGATCGGTCATTTGCGGCGGCTTGCCGCCCGTACCTTTAGGTACGGAAGTTATCTTCTCTTCTCTTCTCTTCTCTTCTCTGGTAGACGCTTTTGTAGACGGCGTGGTAGATGGTGGCGCGTCTTGTTTCTCTCTCCACCGCGCCTGCCTTGCATTCTTTAGGCTTCGTTCCTTAGCGGATTCGCCGTTATGCCGGTCATGTTTGGGTATCGCCAGGAACTGATCGCCAATTTCAAGCCAGTTCACTTTTTCCATAGCTTCAGCGAAACCAACATGAGAGACGATGTCGTCAACATCCTCAGACGTTCCGCCGTCTACACGACCGTCTACAGCGTGTTTATCTGCCCATGCCCAGAAGGCGTAAAGGCGTCCAACTACTGCAAGGCGGTCAAGGGATGTCAGGCGGGCAATTCGGTACACAGCCGGGTCTTCCGGGAGGTCCATGCGCATCTTGATCCAGTCGCCGGCCATCACTCGGCTCCGACTGTTTTATTGCGTGGCGTTTGCATTTTTATTAGTCCACTTTAGGTTGACCAGACTCAGGTGAAAATTCCGAGCCGGGGCCAATCGTTGCGATTGTTATCGGTCTGAATCTGGTCACTAAAGTGGACTAATTTCAAACCGGCTATTACGCTTTTCACTGCGTGTTGTAGGGTTATTTTAACTGTATGCATCATCAGGCACAAGCAGTAAAGTTTGTAAAGTTTTCGTGATTTTGTCGGCCAAGGCTTACAAAGATCACCCGTTCGGGCTATTGCATTGCAAAAAACCCTGAATTAGCATGAGACTGTGGGGAACTGTTTGTCGGAAGCTGGCGGAGGCGCGAAAGAGTGAGTGTTCACAAGCGGATCAACATGAGTGCCGTAGATTTTTGCTCCCATGCATCCGTGGCCTTTTCGCCTTGGCGCATAGCCCACGACGAAAATTAGCTTTTTATGCAGTAGAGAGCGGAAGATT
>Ga0070707_100000937_pt1 | contig 28948 bp, 21 predicted proteins | sample KBSK5502metaG_FD_65468 | JGI IMG/M metagenome (GOLD analysis project Ga0070707, IMG submission 65468) | Corn, switchgrass and miscanthus rhizosphere microbial communities from Kellogg Biological Station, Michigan, USA - KBS K5-50-2 metaG | ecosystem: Host-associated > Plants > Roots >... | reverse complement strand
TCTACCCTTTCAAGGGGATGAAGCTCGATCGTGCTGATGTAGAATGGCTGCTGGCAACATACGCTGGTGGGCCTGTCAAGTGGAGCGATGAGAAGGAAAGGGAACGTGAAGGGCTGGACGTGCGCGGTGCCGATCTGCAACACGTTAATCTGCATCGGCTTCCGCTCACGCGCCTACGTGGGGGGCTAACATTTGATGAGTGGCTGAAGGCAACTGAAGAGCAACGCAGCTCAGCGGTCGTCCTCATGAGAGGAGCCAACCTCAGCTATGCGCAACTAGAGGGAGCCAACCTCAGTGGGGCGCAGTTAGAGGGAGCTTACCTCAGCTATGCACAGCTAGAGGAAGCCAACTTCATCGGAGCACAGCTAAAGGAGGTCGACCTCAAGGGGACACAGCTAAAGGGAGCTTACCTCTATTGGGCGCAGTTAGAGGGAGCCTATCTCAGCGAGGCGCAGCTAGAAGGAGCCGACCTCAGAGAGGCACAGCTAAAGGGAGTCGACCTCAGCTATGCACAACTAAGGGGAGCCGACCTCAGCTATGCGCAGCTAGAGGAAGCCAACTTCATCAGAGCACAGCTAAAGGGGGTTGACCTCGTCGGAGCACAGCTAAAGGGAGCCGACCTCAGAGAGGCACAGCTAGAGGAAGCCAACTTCATCGGAGCACAGCTAAAGGGAGCCGACCTGGGCGGGGCACAGCTGGATGGAGCCTATCTCAGAGAGGCACAGCTAGAGGGAGTCAACCTGAGTGGGGCACAGCTAGAGGGAGTCAACCTGAGTGGGGCACAGTTAAAGGGAGCCGACCTCAGCTATGCACAGCTGGATGGAGCCTATCTCAGAGAGGCACAGCTAGAGGGAGTCAACCTGAGCGGGGCACAGTTAAAGGGAGCCGACCTCAGAAATGTCATTCTAGGTGATAAGCAGCGTATTGGCCCTCGACTTGCCGATCTGCAATGGGGAGATACCAACCTCGCTGCGGTCGATTGGTCGCAAGTGGCTGCGCTTGGCGATGAGCACCAGGCACGACAGAAGAAGACACCCGATGGGAAAAAGAAAGAGCAAGCAGCGCGTCTGTCTGAATACCAGGCAGCCGTCCGAGCAAACCGTCAACTCGCTGTTGCCTTGCAAGCGCAGGGACTCAGTGAGGAGGCGGCACGCTTTGCCTACCGCGCCCAGCGCCTTCAGCGCATCGTCCTACGCCGACAACGCAAATTGGTGGTTTACTTGTTCTCAGGAGTTCTTGATCTGCTTGCTGGGTATGGATACAGGCCCGGACGCAGTGTGATCGCGTATCTCGTCATTATCGTGGGTTTCATGGGTCTCTATCTGCTCAATGCGCACTTCGCTGCTCCTCATCTGAGGTGGGATGAAGCACTTGTCTTAAGTGTCAGTAGCTTTCATGGGCGTGGCTTCTTCTCGCAGGAGATCAGCTTAGGCGATACCTATGCACGGCTTGCGGCTGCCGAAGCGGTGGTAGGGCTGCTCATCGAAATCAGTTTTATCGCCACCTTTACGCAGCGGTTCTTCGGGAAGTGAGCGTCGATCTCGTATGGTACTCCTGTGAAGAGGTATTTGATCGAACTTGCATTCCTCATTAAGGTGTTCTTCTGGCCCATCGCTACGATTCAGGTAGTGAGTATTTGCCAGAAACTGCCATCATCATCGCTATACAATACTTCGCCAGGGAGAAAGAATCCTGCATAGAGGTGAGCAGGATTCTTGGGATCAACCACTAATAGTCTAAGCCTTTAAGTCAATGGCCAAAATTCATACACCCAAGCCTCGACGCTCCACACCTTCCTGAGCTATAATACACGCATATGGAGGAAAAGGTAGATAAACTCGCAGAATTAGAAACGCTACTACAGGTCAAATTTAATGATCGCTCGTTATTGCAACGAGCTGTCACCCATCATTCCTGTTGTCCTGATACTGCCATACGCGACTCCTACGACACGCTGGAGTTTTTGGGTGATGCCATTCTTGGCGCTCACGTTGTCGAATATATCTATCGTAACTTTCCCAATGCCTCAGAAGGTGAAATGACCGCCCTCAAGTCTGAAGTCGTCAGTCGTCGTGTCCTCTCCAAGATTGGACAAGAAATTAGCCTTTTCCCCTTTATTCGCGTTGACATTGCCAATCTGAGAACCTTCAACGAGCGTTCGCGGGATTCGCTGTGTACCGACGTCTTAGAAGCCATTATAGGAGCGATCCAAATTGACCAGGGGCCAGAGGTAGCTCGCGACTTCGTAGCGCGTCTTATTCTGCCAGTCGTACCACAACTGAGCAAGCAAACACTCGATACGAATCCCAAGGGACGGCTGCAAAAAATCGTCTTGCAGCGCTCGAACTCGCTGCCCCGCTATCGTGTATTGGACCAAAGTGGGCATAACAATGATCGTGTCTTTACGGTCGGTGTGTTCGAGCATGAATTTTTACTCGGCTTAGGCAAAGCCTCGAGCATTAAAGAAGCAGGCCGCATGGCTGCTCGTGAAGCGTTAGAAATTCTGCGCGAGCAAGAAGATCTGTAGGTGCGCGATTTTTCGCGCAGGGGTAGTATGCATGGCAAAAGCTGGCGTTCTAATAGATGAGTACCTGGAAAAACAGTTTACCTGGTACGAAGCCAGTCTGCCTTTAATGGAACGGAAAAAACGCGGCCATTTCTCAACTCCCCCATCGTTAGTAGAGCAAATCTTGGATGCCTGTGGTTATACCCCTCGTGCTGATCTTGCGCAGTTACGTGTGCTCGACCCCGCCTGTGGCAGCGGCAATTTTCTCGCAGGAGCCGCACAGCGCCTTCTTGCCTTTGGCGAACGTATGGGGTTGCCCCTCGAAGAGCGTATCGCCCTCGTTCAACGCAATCTATGGGGCTTTGACCCCGATCCAATCTCCTGTTCCCTGGCGGAGATGCAACTGCGAACTACCATAAATGCCATATGTACTTCGCAAGACGACCTTCGCGCTTACCCTCCTTCGCTACACATCCACCAGGCAGATAGCCTGGCGCTACCCTGGGAAGAACCCTGTGTTGATCTGCTAGTTGCCAATCCTCCCTACCTGGCGGCAAAAAATAACGATCTCAGCGGCTATCGATTTACACAGCAGCGGGGCCAGTCTGATAGCTATCTGCTTTTTTTAAGTCTGGCCCTCCAGGTTGTACGTACCACCGGTTGGATAGGCCTGGTGCTTCCCGACCCAATACTGGCGCGTGCAAACGCCGCCAGGGAACGCGCACGCCTGCTCGAAGAATTCACACTGCATCATCTCTGGCACCTTTCGGACGTCTTTGCTGCCGATGTAGGCGCCGTCGTCATCATCGCGCAAAAACGCCCTCCACAGCCTGGGCACCAGGTCATATGGGTACGAGAACGATGGCAATCTGCCTCCTTTGCTTCGCAACAACAGGTGCAACAAGCCCTTTTTAGTCGTCAGCCCGGCGCAGAATTTCGTTATCTTCTAAGTCACGAGCACAGAACTACTCTTGAACGCTTGCGTGTATCCCTTGACGAATATCCTGGGCACGACCGTTCCTTTGCCCCTCTCAGTGAATTTTTATCCATTTCCCGTGGTGAAGAACTCGGTCGCGAGAATCCACACCTCACCCCAATTAACGCATCCGAAACAACAAGGGAAACGTCGTATAGTAGGGGCGACCCTTGCGGTCGCCCTGCATATGTTGACGGTCGCCTTGCTGCTACATACTACCCGGTATTACGCGGTGGAATCGATGTCCATCCCTACATTCCCCCCGTGGCCGATTGGCAGATTGCTCGTGAAGCCATCACTAAACCGCTAGAACGTTACCTCTCTCCCAAATTGTTAATTGTGAAAAGCACCGATAGATTGCAGGCAGCGCTGGATTTACAGGGGCATATAGCATTGCAGACACTCTATTTACTCCATCCACGAAATCAGCGCGAGGATCAACTGTATTTTTTCCTGGCATTGCTCAATTCGCGCCTGTTGCGAGAATACGTCTACGTCTTACACACCGCCTATAAATGGGTGCAGCCGCAAATAGAACAGCGCGTCTTAGCTCGTTTGCCCGTTCCTATAGTCGAGTCAGAATACCGGCAACAGATCATCAAGCAGGCGAAAACGCTGGCGCATGCTTGCAGCAGCCTGGGCTCCGTTGTAGAATGGGATGAACCTATCACCAGCATGTACGAGGAACTGGAGAGCGCTATCTGCTCGCTTTACGATACTGCCTTGCATACATAAAGGAGCCAGAAGATATGGCTGACACTCGCCCAATTCGTGTTTTGGTTGCCAAGCCGGGTTTAGATGGCCATGATCGCGGAGCCAAAGTAATTGCCCGTGCCCTCCGTGATGCCGGCATGGAAGTAATTTATACAGGTATTCGTCAGACCCCAGAAATGATCGTCGAAGCGGCTATCCAGGAAGATGTGGACGCTATCTTAATGAGTATTCTCTCAGGCGCGCACATGGCAATCTTCCCCAAAGTCATGGAACTCTTGAAACAAAATGGCGTGGATGACGTGCTAGTGGCTGCCGGCGGCATATTGCCTGATGAAGACATTCCTGCAATCAAGGCCATGGGCATCAAAGGCTGTTTTGGTCCAGGCACCCCAACAGACGACATCATCGCGTTTGTGCGTGCCAATATCAAGTCTGACCGGCTGACCGCTGATGTGTAGTGTAGGTGTACCTTGCAGAATCTAGCAGAACGTTTGCTTAGTGGAGATCGCCGTGCGCTTGCTCGCATGGTGACACTGATCGAGAACGAATCGCCCCAGGCCCGTCGCTACCTTGCTGAATTGCACCAGCATGCCGGTAATGCTCATATTGTTGGTGTGACCGGCGCGCCAGGCGCTGGCAAGAGTACCTTAGTAACACGCATTGTGCGAGAATTGCGCCGTCGAGACAGGAAGGTCGGAGTCGTCGCTGTTGATCCGACCAGTCCCTTTACTGGTGGGGCGATTTTGGGCGATCGCATACGCATGATGGAACTGGCAGGCGATCCTAATGTCTTTATTCGCAGTATGGCAAGTCGGGGTAGCCTGGGTGGCCTCTCCGCTTCAACTCGTGATGTTGTACGAGCCATGGATGCAGCAGGCTACAATACTATTATCATCGAAACTGTAGGAACCGGGCAGGCGGAAGTCGAGGTGATGCGTGCCGCGCAGACGGTTTTAGTAGTGAGCGCTCCCGGTATGGGCGATGAAGTCCAGGCCATCAAAGCGGGTATCCTTGAAATTGCTGATATTTTTGTAGTCAGTAAAGCCGATAAACCTGGAGCGGACCAGACTGTCGCAGAACTGGCGATGTTACTGAGCCTTGATCCCAACAGGCGCCTGCACGATAAATCGAAACCCTACTGGCGTATTCCTGTTTTGAAAACCTCCGCGATCAAAGACCAGGGCATCACGCAATTGGTAGATGCCATCGAGCAGCACCGTGAGTACCTTGTGGAGAGCGGCATGCTGGCGCATCGAGCGCAGCGCCAGGTACGTAGCGAAGTAGAAGCCCTGGTCGTGCACGCCGTCATGAATGCGCTGAGGGAAGAGCTGACCGAGGATGAGTGGCAGAAATTGTTAGAGGATATCACCACACGCGAACGCGACCCCTACAGTGTTGCCGGTGAACTGCAAGAAAGAATAGGCCTGAGAAAATCGTAGAGGGCGCATGCATTGCGCCCTCCTGATAACAATTTTATCAATTAATCCAGACTTGGCCCTTTTGAATGGGAGAGCGATTCGTAAGCGGTTTTCCAATAGGAGAGAGCATCCTGCTGTTCCCCTAGCATCTCCGCTATCTGGGCTAATCTGCCGTACGCCTCGGCAAGATTCGTACTGGCTTGCGTTAAGCAAAGATGGGTTTTCGCGTTTTCAAACAATGCCTTCGCTTCTTCAAAAAGTCTGTGGCGCTGCTCTCCCTCCGCCGCTTCTCCCTCCGCCTGGCTTACCTTCCCGAGCACGAGATACATCATGCCGCAGAAATGATCATCATTCACCTGCTTAGCTACTTCTTGCGCCCGCTCGCAGTAGCGTTTCGCGTCGTCCAGGCGATTCTCCGCTAGACGCAGATCAGCCATAGCTGTAAAGTTAAGCAGCAACATGCGTGGGTTGTTCTCAAGCGTGGCTATGGAGAGCGCTTCCATATAATAATCGGTCGCCTCATGATATTCGCGCATCTGAAAGCAAATGCGACCGAGCAGGTTATATATACGTCCCTCTTTGCTTCTTGCTCCTCTTTTTTCGTACAATTCGAGCGCCATTTTACCGCAGCTGTACGCTCGTTCAAAATTCCCGGAGAGCCGGCAGGCATCACTCAGTCCGTAATAGATATCTGGCAGATCCTCGTGCTCAGGATCATGCTTGCACAGCCGTAAAGCCTCTTCATAATGCTGCACCGCCAGCGCATAAAAGCCATTCATGATGCATGTCATGCCTAGCGCATAACGGGCTTTAATATTCACTTTTGGAAGATGCACGCGACGAGCACTTAGTATCTTGAGGCACTGCGTATAATGTTGAGCAGCTTCCTCATAGCGAGAAAGATTGACAGCAGCGTTGCCAAGACAGAGGAGGTAGAAGGCACGACGCTCGCGCTCGTTATGATTTGCATCATTCCAGTTGTCTTCTATGCTGCTTGGAGTATACAAGGGCGATAGCAGGCGCAGCGCGTCAGTCCAATGCTCCTGGCGTGTATGGCACCATGCAGATAGGTAAGCGATTTCTCGACGTTCCTCAGGATTGTCGGTTTGAATGTCTTCAAGTGCAGCTAAAGCTAGATCATCGCGCCCTTCCTCCATCAAGAGACGTGCGCGATAGACCAATCGCTCGGTATCATGTTGCTCGATCATCGTAGTAGCAATCCCTCCCTTCAATGAGAACCCATCCGATTATAGCACGTCTCTTTGTTTAATGATAGAGGAATCTCGTTGAATAAGGCAATTGGGGGAGATCAAACTTCTTAAAAATACAACGGGATATCTTACCTCTCCGCCACCGCGCCCACAGAGTGGCGAAGCGATTCCCGTTGCATACAGTATAGCTTACTCACCTGAAGTACACAAGACGACTATTCCTGGGCGGCACCATCACCATAGATCAGCGTATTTAACTCGTTACGAGTACGCTCCATAATACTGCGCAGGCGCGCCAGTTTTTCAGGGTCCTGTATCGATATTCTGCCGGCAATAGCAAACAAACGGGCGGTCTGTTCGACTTCGCTTCTCAATGCCTGCATTTCCGGTCCCCAGCCATGTCCATAGGGGCCATGTCCGCGCATCCAGGGTGGTCCGGCGAATCTCTCTTGGCCGCGCTGTCGCTCGGCAAGTGCCGCACGTCCCGCATCCGTAATAGTGTATACCCTTTTCCCTTCGACCTCGTTGGCAGTCACCAGACTGCTGTCTTCTAACATCTGCAATGTAGGATAGATCGAACCGGGGCTGGGTGTATAAAAACCGCCAGATTTTTCTTCCAACGCCTTGATCATTTCATAGCCATGCATAGGGCGTTCCAGTAAAAGCTCAAGCAAGGCAAATTTCATATCACCGCGCCCAAAAAAGCGGCCTTTCTCTCCACCGAATCCGAAAGGTCCTCTAGAGCCGAATGGTCCCCTACCCCTGTGCATACCGAAGAAATGAGGCCTCCGCCATTCCTCGCTTAACCATGGAGGCGTCCAGCCTCTCCATTCATCTCGAGAGGGGCCATAGGACCCCTGCCCTCGGCGCGCGTCGGGGCGATGTGACCATCTGTGACGTAGCCAGGGCGGCGTTCTCTGCTCTTCCCCATATCCAGCATATTCATAGGCAAATCGTTTACCAAACATGTAAGATGCTCCTTTCAGCCTTGACAAGTTACGATATATCGTTAATTATAACGATATATCGTAACTTGTCAAGGCTGAAAATCTGCTTGCACCATTGCTAAGTGCATGATAGACTGTTCTGTGCAGTAGTATAAAATTCATCTGTCCTTTGTAGGAGAAGGATTCGTATTGTGAACGAAGAACCTGAGATCAGCCATGGGAGAAACAGCGTGCCAGGGTATTATCGCACCGGGGACCAGTTTGCAGGACACCGCGTTGTAACCATTGGTGGTGGCACTGGTACATTTTCCTTACTTTCACACCTGAAAAAATACCAGTTTAATATTAGCGCCGTCGTTACAATGTCGGATAGCGGTGGAAGCTCACGCAAGTTGATGGATGAATTCCATCGTCAATTGCCCCTGGGTGATCTTCGTATGTCGCTGGTCGCATTAGCCCGTAATGGCGCCCTTTGGCGTGAAGTATTCATGCATCGCTTTGAACAACAACCTGAGGATAATGGAAATTCGCAGCGGAGTGGAGGCGTGGGTGGTCATAGCCTGGGAAATCTAATCCTCAAAGGCCTGCAGGATATTAATAATGGCGATCTCTTGCTCGCCATCGAAGATGCTCAAGAACTGCTTAATACAGCCGGTCGCGTATTACCCGTGACACTCACACAGACAATGATTTGCGCTGATCTGGCAAATGGTACCACTATTTGTGATGAGACAGAAATTGACACTCGGGGTAAGAAGAATTTGGGAGAGCTTTCTCCAATAGCACGCCTGCGCCTGCACCCCGAAGATGCTCCCGCTTGCGCTCAAGCCGTTCGCGCTATTCGCAGGGCGGATACCATCATCATTGGTCCTGGGGATCTCTATACCAGCCTGCTGCCCAATCTGCTCGTTTGCGATATTGCGCGTGCGGTGCGCGAATCCGACGCTGAGAAAGTCTATGTCTGTAACCTAATGACCAAACATGGAGAGACAAATGGCTACAAAGCCTCAGATTTTGTGGAAGCGATTCACCGTTATTTAGGAGGGCGTGTAGATCGTGTGATTGTTAATGATGGCCCTTTCATACCAGAAGTGCTCGACATGTATGCACAGGAAAAAAGTGAGCCTGTGATGGTGGACCGCGCACGGCTCACACGTCTTGTTCCCAATGTCCTGATCGAACACCTCAACCTGGAAAACGATAGGCTTGCTCGCCATGACCCTGAGCGGTTAGTGCGAGCAATTTTTCCTACCAGGGGTCTGTAAACTATCGTGTCGGATAAATTGCGCTCTTGCCCCCACTTTTCTAATGTAAACCGCGCGCGATTTGTTCGAACTCTTCACGCGGGAAGGCGCGCATGGTTTGCGTGCGCACACTGCCCTGCGCAATGGTGCCTAGTATAAGGCGAGCAGCTGTCTGATCATCGGGAGCTTCAGTAATCACAACATAATCATACTGGCCCAGGACTAGATAGAAACCAACAAGTCTCCCTCCAGCCTCTCTTGCGGCTTCGTCGAAGGATTTCAGGCGTTCAGGAGCATTCTTTACTTCCTTGATTCCTTGATCGGTGAGATTGACTAGGCTAATATAAGTAGGCATGTGTCTTCCTCCCACTCGGTGGCAAGCACCCAACAGGGTGCTTCTATCTTGGAGAGCTACGCAGATAGGTACCTATTTTCCTACACCATTGTACACGCTCTGTATTTGAGTTACAAGCTCATCAATTTGCAGCTTTATCAACCTCTGCCGCTGAAAGCCCCTGCCTTCAGGCCCCATTTTAATTGTGATGCCATCTGCCTGATTTCTCGTCTTCCTATCTTGCCTTGTTCCGTTATCACTCCTGTCACCAACCTGGAAAGGGTTCTGTCAAAATAGAAGTTGCGAACAGTAACTCCTGGAATATCCTGCTCCAGCACCTCCGTCGCCTCCTTTTCCTCCAATTGAGTCAGGTCACCGGACCAGTCTTGTGCAGAGATTTTCAGCGTCTCGCACAGAACATAAAATGGAATGTTATGTCCATGTGCAGCCCATGCCAGCAAAGCAGTTCCAGCCTTATTCAAAATATCGCCGTTTGCCAGTATGCTATCGGCTCCAACTACTACTGCGTGGCATTGAGGCAGAAAAATGTCGGCTTGTGCATCGGTTATCAACGTAATCGCAGCACCGGCTTTGCTCAACGCAAGTGCCACATCTCGTCCCTCGTAGCGTGGTCGTCCTTCTAGCACGATTACCCGGTCGATCTGAGGAAGACAATTGGTGAGAACTGGTAACACAGTTCCTGAAAGACTATGTGTCATCAACGTTCCAGCAAGCAATGGACGGGCGTACTCTGTAATACGCTCTATTGCTGAATCGTATTCTTTAAGCAGCCGCGCTGCTTCTTGAGCCATACCCTCCAGCCCGCCTCTAGCGCTGAGAATGCGCCCGGCTGCACCCGCTATTGCTGCCATAGCCGGGCGCGCTTTGGCCAGCTCTCTCCCGGCATCCTGTACTCTTCGCAGACCCTCACCCGGCGAAGTGTTTGACTGGGTCGCCAGGTCATAGAGTATCGAGATGGTCTCGTGCACAAGCCAGCGGGACCCATGTTCACGATCATTACGTATCATCGCGATACGCTGTTCCACGTTATCCACGAGCTTCCTCCAGTTTCTATAGCATCTATGACATACAATGTGCTATCTTTCTTTTGATCTTCTCTAGTTGGCCCTCTATACAATCATATCGCAAATTTTCGAGCAGGTACAATTGGCTGGCCATCAAATAGGCCAATTAACACTTGTTACGCGCTAAAAGATCGGTTATACTTGATCAGTATGAACCAATCAGGAGGTAAGCATGCGACAATATACATCTCAAAACCAGCCAAGACCATTGTTTACTGCACCAATCCATTCACTGATTACATTGGATCGTTCCAACGGGATGCCATTGTACCGGCAGATTTGCCAGCAGTTGCGTGAAGCTATCCTCTCCGGTGAGCTGGCTGAAGGTATACGGCTGCCGACAGAGCGTTCCCTGGCAAGTGAACTGGGAGTCAACCGCACAACTGTCATGAACGCCTATAACGAACTCGCCAGCGAAGGCCTGATCGAGGGTCATGTAGGGCGCGGGACCCTGGTGCGGCGCAACCATTTTGGATATGACGGAGATAGCTTTGAGAATGAAACCGCCTCGTGGCTGCTCGGCTTGCCTGCTGGTGAACGTGAAATTCTAGGCCCTGATGCCTTCATGTTAAGCGAACTGACTTCTTCAAGCGAACACAAAGATATCATCTCCCTGGCGCCTGCCGCACCTGATCCAGACCTGCTCCCTGCCGATATGCTCAGCACTATCTTTGCTGATGGTCTGCTCGCTGCCCGTCAGAGCGCACTTGGCTATTCTCCTGTCGAGGGTTTACGCAGTCTCCGCACAGGTATTGCCGCATCAATGCGTAAGCGGGGTGTGGCTGTTGATGCGCAACACATCCTGGTCCTCTCCGGCTCTACACAGGGTATTGGCCTGATAGGGCGCCTCTTACTCAACCCGGGCGATGAAGTGGTCGTTGAGGTACCCACTTACCTGGGAGCCATCCAGGCATTTCGTGCGTTGAACGCTCGTGTGCTCGGCGTTCCTACAGATAGCGAAGGGATGCGGGTCGATCTATTAGAATCAATTTTGGCGCGACACCGTCCCCGCTTGATCTATACCCTTCCCACTTTCCAGAATCCAACAGGGGTGGTAATGTCGCCGGAGCGCCGTCGCCGCCTGTTACTCCTGGCAAAACGCTATCAAACGCCTATCTTGGAGGATGATCCCTACGGGGAAATATACTTTGAAGATAAACAACCCCCGCCTCTCAAAGCCCTCGATAGCAGCGAACAGGTTTTGTACCTCAGCACATACTCAAAAATTCTGGCGCCAGGGTTGCGTGTGGCCTGGCTTGCAGCACCCGAGCCCATGATAGAGCGTCTCTCATTGCATAAGCAGGTATTCGACCTGACCACGAACGCTCTAGGACAGTGGGCGGTTTCAGAAATATTGCGACGTAACCTGCTGGCAGATCACCTGGTAATGCTACGGCACAAATACAGGCAGAAGCGCGACCTGATGCTCCAGGCAATTGCTACATACTGGCCGGAAGAAGTGCGTATCACTCGCCCTGGCGGAGGTTTTCATCTCTGGTGCCGTCTGCCAGCGGATCTTCGTGCTCGCACCCTCTTGCGTGAAGCTGCCAATGAGCAAGTAGCCTTTGTCATTGGCGAACCATTCCACGTCGATGGCGGAGGACAGCAGCACTTTCGCCTCAGTTACGCCTATCCCGAAATGGATCGTATAGAAGAAGGAGTGCGGCGTATAGGCAACACCATCAAACGCCTACTAGCTCGCCGCGCCTCCCGCGAGGAACTTCACAAACAGCATCTAGAGCACCTACCGATGGTATAGGTTTTGTAGAGGCGCGATTTATTTCGCCTGCATGGGTCTATTTGAAGGAGGAGGCACATCGGGAATGCCTCGCTGTTTATACTCTGCTAGGAGTATGCCTATCCGTTGAGCGATATTGTACCTGGCTGCATATATCGAAGCTTTCAATCTGATCTCATCGGCCTCGTTGTCAGGCCATGCGAAGTCCTCAATATTGACCTTATGCCTCTCAAACGCCTCTACTAGCTGGATACGGTTGTCAATCCGTTCTTTCAAAAGACAAATCATCGCGTGTTTCTGCCGTGGAGAAAGATGAGAGATCGCCTGAGCTGCTAGCGCCATCCAACCGTTCAACCCCTCATCAAGTTCGAATTCATATGCCGGATCAGACATTCCTTCCCTTTCGGCAAGCATCGTATTGCCCAGGTGGATTTCTCCGTCTTCGTCGGTCGGCAGTGGCAAGGGTGCCTTACGCTTACGAGGGATATCGTTAAACTCGTTATTCACAATCGTTCGAATGTACGCCCTGGGGTACGCGATGGGTTTTTCCTTCAGCGCTCCCCAAAATTTAATGCGAACGCGCTGGGTGATCTCATCAATCTCAAGATCCACTACCTCTGGGCGAGCAATGTTTGAACTATGACGGGCCATTTTCTCAACTGAAGCAACAATGTAAGGATCCAAACGCACTAGGATTTCCTCAATATCAGGATCACTGTCATAGGCCGATGTTCCAAAAAAATCTTGTGATCCCATAGTTTGCCTCCTTACAGTCCTGGCTCTTAACTTTCACCAGAACATTACTTCGTAAATCTTACATAACATAATAATGCTTACGAAGTCAAGTATAATTTCTTCCTCCCACGCTAAATGGTTATTGTATCTACTACACAAGAACTACTATGTATATCGTTGCACATGTTGCTTTGTTACCAGATACAAAGCTCCAACGTCTTGTAATTATTATGACGATCATGAGAGAAAATTATCCAATGAAAACCAAATAAAAATTGATACTGTAAAAAAATTTGCAAGCCAGCAGAAAAAGAAAATAACTACTTGACAGGCCAATAGCATACATTGTATCCTACAGGCTAGGGTTGAAAACGTAAAAGTATTATCGTTTCAAATAGTGAGAGAAGTAATAATTGTGGCTGAAGTACACCTACAACCTGATCTCACACCCTGGAAACCCACCCCGACACAGGTACCTGGAGAATGGATGGGGTTAGCCAATACACTCGCGCAGGAAGCGAAAGGCTCACAGCATGCATACATACTGACAGCCAGGTATAATGCTCAGCGTCTTGGAGACTTGCTGCGCTCGTGGGGACTGCCGTGGCAAGTGGTGATAGCTGGATATTTATGGGAATACAATAAGGACTGGATACGTCAAGCTAATCTGAATGATGTAGACCAGGTGCTCAGTCATATTACTGAAGCAAACCTATATGCCAGCAACATCGAAGATGAGAACTTACCGCCATTGTTGACCCCTCCCTATCGCGATTTAGGCGCCTTACTCATAGCAGTCGCTATTTATTACCAGGCGCTTGAGATACTCCAGGAACAGAACAATGAACGACCTTATACAGGAACAATGCAGTCCAGCATCGAGAGTGTCGGGCGCACTCTGCTAAACATTACCAAGAGTCTCGGCATGTGGCATTTCAAACGTGAAGTAGAAGACTTGATAGAGCAGCTGCGTAGCCCGCGCAAATTCGCAGAGCTAAAAAAAGAGCATGCCCATATTTTGGAACAAGATGCTTTCATGCTAGAAGATACGCGCCAGTGGCTAATCGAAACTTACCGACGAGCCACTAAGCAGCCCATCGAGATTATCTATAACCCATGTGGAGTTGCAGGGCTGAAGCGTCGTCTGCAGGATGTTCACGCGACGGCTGGTCCATATAAAACACAGCTTAATGGCTTCAATCTGGTGATATTCGATGTCATTGTTCCCACTGTTCAGGAATGCTATGCAGCGTTAGGTGTACTTAGTCAGCTTGGTCATATTCGGGGTAGGATCATAGAACAAATTGCAGCTCCCAAACCCAATGGATATAGTCATATTACTTTCGATTTGATTCTGAAACCACAAGGCCCATACACACAAAGCCTAAAGTGGCCAGAAACCTATACACGAATCTGTAATTTACAGATTGCAACAAATTTCATGCACGCCATTAGATGGTATGGATGCCTAATTCCCGATTATTACCGACTATGTATGAAAGCGTCTCTACAAGAACAAATAGCGCCGCCACCATTAGAATCACTATGGAACAGCCAGGAAGGAAAGGTCTTTCTCGCAATCAACGAGTTGCTTGCAAATCAGCATAACCAACGTGAAGTTAAGGCTCCTATTGTCGTTTATGATAAAGACCGTAATCCTATTGCACTTCCTAAAGGTGCAACAGCATTGGATTTCGCCTATGCGCTCGACAGCATGGTCGGAGAATATGCAGCCGAAGCCTTTATCAATAACCGGCAGGCTCCACTCTATCGCATTCTAGATGCTGGTGATATTGTAGAAATTAGAACAACAAGTGAAATCCAGGTACAGGATTATTGGCTTAATGAAAATTATATCAAAACTACAACAGCTCGAAGAAAAATCGAAGAATCATTGAATCGCCGCTTACTTGATCGCAAGGGGTATAACTTGCTTCATCGAACATTGGAGCGCTTTCATTTCATGCTGACCAAGGAAGACCTGGATTATGAGCTGAGTCTAGTACTAAAACAGCACGACCTCGGATCACTTCAAGCGTACTTGAAGCGACTTGGTAAGCCTGAGAAGCCTCCATATACCCCTGAATGGGCAGCACAGGAAATCATGCAGCAGATTGCAGAGCGTAATGAGCCGCTAGCAGCAGGTAGAGGTAGGTCTAGCTGGATTCCCGTTCTTGATATGCAGCTAACGCCTAACAAGAAACTCTTTCGCCAGCAACTCCTTTGCAACTTTTGTCAACCGACCTATCCACGTGATGTTAAAATAATGGGACGTTTACGGCGGCGGAACGGCGAGCTTATAGTACATAAAGTGGGATGTCCCCATCTCATTGATCGCACCAAGAGCCAGCGATCTGTGCTCTTACCCATGATCTGGCAACTTCAACCTCCCGCATTCATAATAGCATTTATTGCAAAGGCACAGGATCGCAAAGGACTTATCTTCGATCTTACAAAAGAGTTACGTCGGCATCAGTGTGATTTGCTTTCTATGAATGCCGAGGCCGTCGTAAAGTTCGGCGAGGCTCATATTCGTTTTACTCTAGAAGCTTATGCCGAAAATGAGGTACTAGATATTTGGGAGGGCCTATGTAAAATTGAAAATGTGATAGGAGTTACAATCGATGCTAAGGCTACTCCCGTGCGTACCCGTGATCGTTTACTGAAGTTACGCAAACAAAGCGCAAAACTGCCTGAGGAGACAATCATAGAACATGATTGGGGAGAGCAGGTAGCTACATTACAACCCCGTCGCAAGATACTTCAGAATCCTTTTGATATTTCTCGCCCCGCCACTGCAAAAATGTTCTTTGGTCGCTCTGAAGAAACCAAAACAATGCAGAGAGAATTGTGTGATGCTGAGCGGGGCAAAGCCCTCATACTCTATGGTCCACGCAGGTCAGGCAAATCCTCAATCTGCAAGAATTTTCTTGAAGCCCAGGTACACCTTCCATTTTGCAGTGTTTTCTTTTCACTCCAGGGCACTACTCAGCAAACAGAAGAGACTATTCTGATGCATCTGACCGAAGGAGTGGGCAGGGAATTTAGCGAACAACTGCGACAGTCTGCTCCAACTTGGCAGCAGTATAACGATTACGACCCACAACTACGTTTTAAGCGTCTTTTGCAAGAATGCATTGCTCGAGTTCCTAATACCAGGTTAGTGCTCGTTCTAGATGAATTTGGCGGTGCATTGCAGTCTTATGAGAGGTCTATCCTGGAGCAGAGGTTTTTTACCTATTGGAAAAGCCTGATGAGCGAGATACCTCAACTGAGCCTTGTACTGGTTTTACCAACCAGCTCGCATAATCTCTTAAGCTCGAAAGATTTTGGTGACGCCTTCAGCTTTGCAGAGCCTTTACCCGTAATGTTTCTCGACACAAAAAGCGCAGAACAGTTGTTGGTTGATCCACTACGAGATCAGAACATCGGCATTTATCCGAACACTGTGGCACTGGCTGTAAAGCTCACTGGTGGCAACCCCTACTATATGACTCTTATCGGGCAGCAACTCATTCACCAGCTCAATCGCGATACTGATAAACAGCTTGTCACTGATGAAGACCTGCGCCTGGTTGTTGACCAGCTCATTGAAACTGGTTCTAATCAAAACTTCGTATACCTCAGGAAGGAACTTCAGGGTGGTGAAGAAATCCAGGTTCTGGAGGGATTAGTCGAACTTTCCATACGCACAAACCAATCGAAAGTGCAGCTCAAGAGAATTGCATCCTGGCTTAACTTACCTGTCTCCATAACCCGGCAGCATTTAGAGCGCTTGCGCAATGGGCTGATTCTTCAGGAAAATGGCCCATCTTCCAATCCTTATTACTCATTCACTATAGAACTTGTACGACGCTGGTTAACACGCAATCACTGGTTTTTTGCATTAACAACTTCAGATTAGCACAGGAGTACATATAGTATGTCGGAAACACATAATGAAGCTGCATGGCGAACTTTACCCAATCCTTTTAATGTTATGGATAAATCGGAGATTATTACGAGTCATGTCTCAGGTAGAAGCACAGACATCGCCGAGATTATCACAGGTGGACAAAGTGCTATTATTCTGGCAGGTGCACCGCATATGGGTAAAACGGCACTCATTCGATATCTGCAACGCTCATCTGACATCACATGGTCGTGGCGCAAAGAATTGCTAGACTTACATGATCGAATGAACCTGGAAAATATTCACTTTATGCAGATTGATTTAACACCATTAGAAGGCATCGAGAATGTAAATGAACTGCTTCGTTCTTTTTTAAAACAAAGCGCTCTTGCATTACAACAGGTGTATCTGCAAGGCGACCAATCGTCAGTTGAACTAAATGTGAAAGGGCTACGCGAATTACTACGTAGTATGAGCCGCGAGACTCCAGATGCTCGCTACTTCTTGATGCTCGACTCAATAGAAAGACTGGGATGGCCCGATATGCCGTCATTTCCTCAGCAGAGTAAAGCACAAACGCCGCAAGAACGTGGCATCGCACTATTAGATCATTGCGGTGCCGTCCGAGTGCTGGTTGATTTGATCGACGAGTTTCGCACCTTTGGGGTGATCCTATCGATCGAAAGTCTTCCTCGTCCTAAAATTGATGATCAGTTCACACATGTTTCAGCAGATCTGGCACGCTTTACAACAATGACCCTCCAAAATTTTACATGGGACGATACGGCTAAATTCCTGGCACAGGAACCCGAGAACTTTGGGACTGACTGGGCAAAATTCTTTAGTACATTAGGTGGCAATGAAATCTTTTCTAGTTCAGAGCAAGCATGGCTGCGCCAGCAGGCAGGAACGCATCCTTATCTCATTCAGCAATTTTGTCTGTATACATTCCACCTCAAACAACAATATGCCAGTATACATGGAATATGGAGCGAACTCCAGGAAAAAGACAAAGATCAACTTATCGAAAGGTTCAGCGAACTCTTGAATACTTTTCTTGCTAGCATCTGGAAACGATTACAAGAAGCCATGAGCAAGGCTAAACCAGAGACAAAGAGCAAGTTCTATGAATTTATTAGCGTGCTCTCTCAAAAACAAGCAAATGATGTGATTGATCCCAAATTCTGGGACTATTTAGCCGCAGAACTGCGGTATATTCTTTATAGTGAGGGGATAGTCCGTTATGATCTATACCACCCCATCCACTTCCCAGGCTTTACCTTGTCTAACTATCTTGCTCAAAAAGCATATGAGGGTAACGAGCAGCCTCTTGCTCCTATAACAGGTAGCAGCCGAATCCTCAACGTTAAGCAACCAGGAAATCCGCCACTACAAATCTCACTCTCTGAACTAGAGTATCGATTACTCAAAACCTTGTTACGACACCCAAAACGTTGTACTGAAGAGGAACTGATGATAGGAGCATGGAGCACGAAAATCAATCGGCCAGTATTCACACAGCGTATGCATCAATTACGTAAGAAATTGAAAGGGAGCGGGGAGACTGATTTTATCGAAAATCGCTATGGAGGGATTTATACACTCAATAATCCCGAGTGGCTTTATCTAGAGTGATCGTGTTGCACCAATTGCCGCTTGCCTAGAGGTGGATGTATATTCTAGCTCTCTATCGTCCAACAAATTTTGTAGTTTTTCTGCGTGAGTAAGCGCAACTTTAAGGTATCTCTCACCGGCTACAGGCCGCTCATCATATAAGGTGCTCACATAAGCACATATCATGGACTTTTCAGTCATGTAATACTCTAGCAAGGGATTCCACTTCCCATTATCTTCTTGCATCTCCCGAAGATAGTACGCTAGAAAATACTGAGCAAGTTCCAATTCCTCTCCTTCTTGCCTGTTAGAATACATTTTGAACCAATTCGATATGTACATCTCCAGATCAATAGTTAACATAGCTATGTCACTTAACGTATCAATGTGACAAAAATTGGGATTAAAATCCACACAATCAAGAGCAATCAATCGCTGAGGATGCTTCTTTAAGCCGAAAAAACCATACCTCTCAGGTTCTATCCACAAATTTGTCGTCTTGAGGTCACCATGGCAACGTTTTATGTGATGTTCAACATAGCGTTGTTGGAAGAGTTCTCTATACGTTTCATAAGCCCTAACCATTAAGCTGCTAATCCAGAGATGCTTTTCAATATAGCTTTGGTCTTGAGTAAGCTGGCTTAAACACTCCTCGAACAACTGCCGATTTATTTCAAGTTTTGACGAGATGGTGGCAAGGGTACCCCTATCTTCTGGTGAGTTGTCAAGTCGCTTATGCATTCTGGCAACTTCTTTGGCGAGGAACTGCATATCAGCTATTTTAACGAATTTCTGATTATATATTTGTTGATCTAGTCGGTACATGTCTTCGAGACGTCGCATCACCAGTGCGTAGTCCACTCCATTTTTCAATTTGCTTTCGTCGGGCTGCTTAATCAACTTACGACGCAGAATTTTTTTTGGTTTTTTACTAGGCTCGACAGGTGCAACACCCAGGTATACTCCCGGTGCAAAGCGCCGATTGAATTCAAGCCCCTCTAATAGATACTCCATACGTCTTTTGACTAATTTGGGATTACAAACCATTTCATTATTGAACTGCCATGGTTTCAAACATATCTGCTGTTTAATATGCTTTCTGCGAGTGAAAATAACCCATGTTGTGGTCGATAAAATCTCATCTTCAATTGGATAAGGAAGTTTGGGATAAAAAAAATTGGGAACACAAAGCAGAATAAAATACGAAAGAAAGATGACAGGATATGTAAGAAACTCTATGAAGAAAAGAAGTATATGCACATAACCCTTTAGAATCTTCTTTAAGAATAGAAAAATATCTGCTGGTAACTTTTGCCCATTTGCAACAATGCTAATTGACGCAGTTCTGGCAATGCCTATTACCAAGAATACTGTGGTTATGACAAGGAGAACACTAATCGGCGCAGTTCTTACAATGTCCCACATTCCTCAAGTCCTCCAATCAGTAAGCTGTAATAACAGAAACCATCTGTTGCCTGGTCCAAATTATGCAGCAGGATATTAGGAACAGAAAAAGTCGATTATATCTTACCTATGTACATAAACTGAACCTCTATGCTGCTTGGCGTGTGTTTTGAGGCCTGACTGGGCAAAATAATGTATGTACTAGGACGAATACAGGCCTAGTGGACTGACTGTCTTCCATTGAGAGGTGAAATGTAGTGGCATCCCTTGCGGATGCCAGGTTCCTACCTATCACATAGACATGGACAGAGCACTAGTTTTCCGATGACGATAATTTTCGTGTTTATGCCCGTAATTTAGCACACAGAGCATAGCTTTTTGGTTGTAATAAGGTTTAAAAATGGCTCTATTTTAGAAAACTGGTTGAGAAAATATAATATTAGAGGGCATTTCATAACTCAAAGGCCCACCCGGCAGGATTTCGAGCCACTCCCCAACTGGCGCGCCTCCCCCTCTCTGGTCCTAGTATAAGGAGGAAGTGTCATGAAAGCGCAATGAGTCTCGTCATGAAAGCGTCATGGGAGTGGCTGAAACCCTGACCCACAGATGAGCAAGCGCACCGACCAACGCGAACTCCGACAGAGCTGCAGGTGGACGCGATCACCCGTAGTGCCATCCTGAGCGGATCTTCAGGAGAAGGAAGTCCGCCTCCTCTCGCAGATCAGCTCAGCTTCCCCTCTTTTTGCCGTGAGGAAATGCTCTCATACTAGGCAAAAATAAAGCATTTGCTACTAACTCCAGGCATTGATAAAAACGGCTTCCCCCATCATTTTCAAGTGCATAAATAGGAACACCAGCGGCTTGAAGTCGATCCTCTATTTGATCAAAATCATCAAGGCCATAAAACCGCAGAATCCTCTCATTTTTTAACCAGAAAGCTGTCCCTTGTTCTAAGGCTTCTGGTCGGGCGAGAGCCGGTATAGAGCGACGCTTATTCAAGCGTAATCTCACATCAAAATCGGCTTCCAGGTGTATAATCGCCCTCACCCTTTTTAACCAACTATCGGGTAAGCTTTCCTCATGCAGCATCCTTTTCACTTTTGCATAAGAATAGTCTATACACGAAGCTGGGTCCTCTCGTGGATTCGTATTTACTCCTGCCGCCCACTCGACAAACCATAGCTTGCCGGTTTTTGACAATTCTGTTAGTTTCGTAAAGAATTGCTGGCGCATCTGGTTGGGTAACTCATTGTCTGTGACTGTAAAAGGGAATAGCGGCTGATCTGAACAATGCGAATGGCCTTGAGCACCTGTCATACACCAATCATGTGTATGATGCAAACCACCTGCTTGGTCGTCCTCTTGCATCGCTTCAAAAAGGTATTGAGAGTCAGTAACAATTTTGTCTTCGTGGGGTATATTGTGTAATTTTGCCCGTGTTCGCAAGTAGTTTGAAGTTGTTGTTTTACCAGCTGCATTACAACCAGTCAAAATAATCATGTCATGCTCATTTCCAATTAAATCCATTTGCAAAACCACCTTCTAGACTGGACGCTCTGTCTATATTCCGTTTGTTCATCCCAAACGTAGTAGACAAAGTTGGGGTAGGTTATTACTTTTCAGAATGGGGTGCTGATGTCTAATGGCTCCTAGCACTGGCGTGTCTTTATGCTCCGAGCCATCTTGAGTAAGAGCAAACTGCGGCAACAGAAGTCATAAGTTAACTGGCAGAGCTAATTGAGGAACTTAATCACAGTCTAGGAATGACAACATTACACACCTTAATTAAACAAACGGGTGTTCTAAACTTTTTTGTGGAACTTTTGAGAAGCAGAGCAAGAAAAAGCAATTGCTCTTAATCGTAGGTACTCAGAGGAACTCGATCATCAACAAAAAAAGCGCTCCGTACATCGTACGAAGCGCTTCAGCAAAATAGGCTACGGATGCCACACAAACGAAACGCCGGGACCAGGCGTAAAAGTCCAATAGGACAATGTATCCCAACCGCCGTTGGCGTACCAGTTAAAGTTGCTGGTATACACACTGCCATTGCTGTTAACTTTCTCAACAATAGCAACGTGCCCGTAGTAGCTTGCACCTTCCACCCCGGATTGCAGCACCATAATCGATGGCCCCTTAAGATTGGGCTTGCTTGAAACAATCCAGCCTGCTGCCTGCGCCCCGGCTGCCCATTGATAGGCGTTCCCAAGCCAGTCAACCCAATACCCTGTCAATTGATGGTAGCGGTAATTAGCCCAGTAGGTGCACTGGCCGAAGGCGAAACGATTGAGGTTGCCCCCTCCCATCAGCGTAGTCGCCCCCGAACTGGTAGGATCATAGCCGTCCTGCCGGATTACCGCAGTTGCCGTCGCCTGCTGCATCACCAAACTCAGATTGCTGTTATTGTTGTGTACTAAATTGGCCACAAACTGGTTTGGATTGGTGCCATGTCCAGTCACATTTCCAAGTGGCGACACCGCAAACGCCGTCCCAAGCGTAATCAAAAATAGCAAGCTTATAACAACAATACTGATAACCCCCTTGCGCCCTTTCGGAGGGCGGATCGTGCGTGGACTTTTCGTGTTTGTCCCACGTATCACCACTGGTTGACGTAATGCCGTCGTGGTGTTCCTTGTAGATGAAGAGGGCAATGCGCCTGTATGAATATCGGGCAGCACACGTGTCACGTTTGGGGGAGTAATATTCTCAAGCAGGCTTCCTGTTGTGTTAGGAGAAGATCCAGTTTCCGTCAAAGGACCTGAAATACCGGGAGAACTATCATACTCTAGATACCGGGTCCTTTTGCCAGGAAGTGGAGTGTTCTTAGGAAAAGGTACCTGTTCCGCAGGAGATAACTGGCTAACCAGCCCTGGTAATTGCAATTCATTGGTAACGCTACGTTGACGATCATCAGAAGACGACATACATATTTCCCCAATCCATCAGGGTTGCATCTAGAGATGATTCCCCGACGCTAAAGGCAGTACACGCTTTGAATTAGACTGTACTCACTTTGCAAATTAGAGTCAACCCGCTTAAGGCCACGTGTAGGACTAAGGTACCTACCAGAAATATTGTTCTTAACCACACTAGAGCAAACTTCGTGACCTTATTGCTTATCCTGCTCAACAGCAGTAATTCCTTCTATACAACGTAGTGTTTCGATTTTTTCGCAAAGAGACAACACTTGAGCCATGACTACAGCCGGATCACAAAAACTCCTCACCAGTTATACAGCTTGGCAATCGGTAACTATTCCCGGTGGCATGTAAATTTTGTTGGAGTATAATAGAAAGGCTACTATCATCGCGTCCAACAAAGAAAGATAGTAAACATCAATGCCTATATCTCGGCGGCTATCGTTTATCCTTCTATTGTCCTGCTTACTCGCTGCCTGTGGTCCCTTCGGCGGGAGCAACAGCGGAGGCGCAGCCCAAGCACCTGTAGCTCAATTGACGCATACAGCAACAGCTGTTCAGACACCTACCGGCACAATCGTTGATACGTGCCCTGGCTCCCTGGGCCAGCTAAAAAACTGTTATACCCCTCATGCCTTGCGTGTTGCCTATGGTTTGGAAGCATTGACAGAGCAAGGCTTCACAGGCAAGGGACAGACAGTTGTCGACATCGTCTCGTTTGGCAGCCCCACGTTACAACAGGATATGGATGTGTTTGACAGGCAGTTTGCTTTGCCGCCGACCACCGTCAAAGTTGTGGCACCGCTTGGCACAGTACCTTTTAACCCCAAAAATAACGATATGGTTGGCTGGGCACTTGAAACAGAGCTCGACGTGCAAATCATTCACGCCATTGCTCCTGATGCAGGCATCGTGGTTATGACCAGCCCCGTTGATGAAACTGAGGGCACTATCGGCCTGCCCCAATTTCTCAAACTAGAACAATATGCCGTTTCTCATCACCTCGGCCAGGTTTTTTCGCAGAGTTATGTAGCTTCTGAGACAACGCTTTCAGATAGTGCTGGCCGACAACTTGTTAAAACGTATGCCGATTTCTACCAGCAGATTACGACCCAGCAGGGGTGGACAGTCGTCTCCGGTTCGGGTGATCATGGGGCAACGGACTTCGCTGATGTTGCCGCCACCAAATTGTCTCCCACTCCCATTGTCAATTTTCCGGCAGATGTTCCCTGGGTGACCGCTGTCGGGGGCACAACGCTCGCACGCGCGGCAAGCGGTTATAATGAAACGGCCTGGTCTGGCAGCGGCGGCGGTTTCAGCAAGTTCTTCAGCGAACCGGACTTCCAAAAGGGCCTGCCGCAGCCAGTACAAGCGCAATTAGGTGGACGACGCGGCTTGCCCGATGTTGCAGCGGATGCGAATCCAGTAACCGGCATGGCTTTTTACTTTGATGGAAACTGGTCGCTTACGGGGGGTACCAGTGCCAGTACACCACTTTGGGCGGGCATGATCGTCGTTGCCGATCAGGTGGCCGGGCATCCACTCGGCTTCATCAACCCTGGCCTTTACAAGATCGCCGCTTCTGCAAATGCACAGCAGGATTTTCGAGACATCACCAGCGGCAGCAATACATTCTCCCAGGGTGCAACCTATGTCCGTGGATATCAAGCCGTGGCTGGCTGGGACGCTGTTACCGGCTGGGGCGTGCCGAACGCGCAAAAACTACTTATCGACCTTGTCGCTGCACTAAAATAAGTATTAGGATATCTAAGTAGCGGATTCTGCTGGAGGAGTTAATCAACACGAATGCGTATAGCTCGACTTCTATTTGCCTTTCTCGCGGCGTTACTGTTACTCTCTGCCTGCGCTCCTTCAAAGAAGGATACGGGAGCGACGCCAGCACATAGTCCAACAGTCATTGCACCACAGACACCGACAAGTACCGCGATTGCTGCTTGTCCAATCGTAATAGCTTCTAGCACATGCCGTACGCCCTATGATTTCCGCGTGGCCTACGGCGTACAGTCCCTCATAGAACGAGGTTTTACAGGCAAGGGGCAGACAATCGTGGATATCGTCTCCTATGGAAGTCCCACCTTGCAGCAAGACATGGATATATTCGATAAGCAGTTTGGTTTGCCGCCGATCACTATCAAAGTCATTGCGCCGCTCGGCGTAGCACGCCCTGATCCCACTAATCAGGATATGGCCGGCTGGGCAGGAGAGACAGAACTCGATGTGCAAATTATCCACGCCGTCGCACCCGGCGCCAATATCGTCGTTTTGACCAGCCCGGTTGACGAGACCGAGGGTACTATCGGCCTGCCTCAATTTCTACAACTCGAACAGTACGCACTCACCCATCATCTTGGCAACATCATCTCACAAAGTTGGGGAGCCTCCGAGGTGACATTGAAAGATGCCGCCGGTCAGCAAGAGATACACCAGTGGGATGCTTTCTTGAAACAAGCTACGACACAGCAGGGCATTACCTTCTTCGCCTCCTCTGGCGATAATGGTGCCACCGATTATGTTGATTTAAAGGCGACCAAACTCTCGCCCATGCCGACCACCAGCTTTCCCGCCGATGATCCCTGGGTCACCTCCGTTGGTGGTACCTCCTTGCAGAGCAATGGCGCTGCCTTTCAAGAAATCGCGTGGGACAGGAGCGGAGGCGGCTTTAGCTCATTCTTCACCACGCCGGCTTATCAACAGGCATTGCCAGCTTCAGTGCAAAACCAGCTTAAGCAACGGCGCGGTGTTCCCGATGTTGCAGGAGACGCAGACCCTCGTACTGGATTGGCCATTTATACTAGTGGGTGGGAGCTGGGCGGCGGTACCAGCGCCAGCGCTCCACTCTGGGCAGCATTCATGGCGATTGCCGATCAAATGGCCGGTCATCCTCTCGGTTTCATTAATCCGGCGCTCTACAAATTAGCGACATCCAGTTCCTATACACAGGACTTCCACGATATCACCGTCGGTAACAATAACGTCTATGTCAATAACACCCAGGTGCACGGCTATCTTGCCGTGGCTGGCTGGGACCCCATCACCGGCCTGGGTACACCCGATGCAGAAAAACTCTTGCCAGGCCTGGTCGCGGCCATAAAGGGATAGCGGCTCTGGTCAATCGAATTCGAGCAGAGCCGCTATCCCTTTATCTTCTCTCTGTGAGATACTAAATTTGTCTCTGCTGGGGGGATTGGGACTGGTTATAGCCATAACTTGGCTGGCCGAACATCACACGCCGGCGGCGCTGACCGAAGACCAGGTACAGGAAGATGCCAAGGAAAGGTATCAACCAGATCACTGCCAGCCATAATACAGTACCGGCAAACGAATGTTCGTCTTCAAACACCATGATAGTCGCTATGATATGGCCGAGCAGGGGCACAAACACAATAATCAGAAACAGTATCGAATTGAATAAACAACCACGGTTTCCCGACATTTTAAGCGTTTCTCCTCGTAGGTAACATAGTTAAACGTTGGTCTTAGGCCCCGTTATTCAAGCAGATTTCAGCCACACACATGCAACTTAAGAACAACGCTCTCTTTTCAGTTCTCTAATGCTATATACGGGTCGAGCGCTCAATGCGTTTCAAATGTGGATCTGTTAGAACTTTAGTACCAATTGCTCCCCAAACCGCTTGCAGTTTAGCCCGCTCCCGTGTATAATTAGAACATAATTTCGATTTTTCGCGGGCTTGAACCTATTGGAGCAGTATCTTTAGAGAGGCCGGTGACGATGTGGACCGTTTTCGCATGCAACAGCGCAATCGACGAGCTCCTTCGCAACGTCTAAGAGTCACAGATGAAGACATGTTGAACGAAGGCGAGTACGATGATGTCTGGCCAGCGCGTCTGCCTACCAGTACACGTCGTTATCAAAATATGCCTGATGTACGCACAGAGGCAGGACGCAGGTATGTTGACGCTCAGCCACCAATCGGACAGAGATTTTATACAGCTGGCGATCCATATGATCGCCGCTCCTCCATACCCCCTCGGCGCACCGCGACACAAACCAGTTTACCGGCAGTACAGGGCACCCGGCAGCGCAACATCTACACCGGCGATACCGTATACCACGACAACGGTGGACATGTCAGGGGCAGACAGGGGATACGCTATCACTGGCTTGTGTTTGCTGGCGTAGCTATGATCATCATGCTCATCGGCTGGATCGCCTTTAGCGCATTGGGCAATTGGTGGCAGGTGACCCTGGACGATTGGCATTATGGTCGCCCGCGAACCTTTCAGACCAACGCAGTTGTTGGCCACAATGACTCAGCGAGCAATCCAAGCCACTTTATTGCTATAAACCTCAATCGTCATATTCTCGTCATCGAACTGCCCGCAGGAGATCCGTCAAAAGCCAGAATATTCAGTGGGCCAATACTCATCGGGCAAGGCCAGGAGCTTACACCCGTCACTTTAACCTTCAAAGATGTCAATGGTGATGGGTTGCTCGACATGATTATCAATGTCCAGGATAGCCACTTCGTCTTTATCAACGAAAAAGGCACATTTCGCCCTGCCCGTCCAGGTGAAGGTATACAGAGCCGGTCCGTTAATCAGAGTACACGCTCTACATAATGTGAGTTGAGCCAATATCTCTGGCTGATCCCTTTTCTTCGATTTCTGTTGAGTTACTGGAGATCGATACCTCTACAGGCGAATGGGCAGAGACAAGAGCTGTCCCGGCAGCATGCTTTTGTGTATATATGGTTAGAGCCGGAAATGCGCCGGAAAGTGTTAGTGTATCTTCCCATTCGGCTTTTTTAGTAAAAAACGAGCGCAGCGCTAATATGGTGAAAGTGATCAACCAGGTTAAGAGCAGCCCAAGAAGTGTCCAGGCTAAGATCACCTGTGTGAACGAGAATGCGGAGGTAGTTACATCCATGGACACGTCCCCTCAATACACTTCAATGAAAAATTAATGGTTCGTCACCAATATAATAGACGAAATGAAGAGAAGATATTAACTCTCATACCCCTTATCGCCAGAAAAATTACCGCGACAATCCTATCCAGGCAGGTTCAGAATCCTCTATCAGAGAGGACGAAGCACAATCGCAAAAAGTTTCACATAGCATCCGTGGTGTATCAAAACCATCGGAAGACACGTTTTCTATGAGGAGAAAGGTGTATGAATGTATCAACTTGCGCTTTTTGACGATTCCTGCCACAATAGCGAGAGGAAAGAATGGCGTGTTTAACCCGAGGCAGAACCGAATGGAACGAGTAAACTGGCAGCGCGTGCGCGATATTCTCATCTCTGTGATATGTGTTGGTATCGTATTGTGGGCGGCCTTTACCATCATGGGCCTGTTCGTGCATGCCATCGTGTTGCTCTTGCTCGCCATGGCAGTGGCGTTCCTGGTTACACCGCTGGTAGACCTGATCAGCAAATATGTACCGCGCGTGATAGCGGCGCTAATCGTCTATATTATTGTAGTAGCCGTTTTGGGTTCACTTTGTTACGCCCTGGTTCTCTCGCTGATTCAGCAGGTGAGTTACTTCTCCACACACTTGCCAGTGTATGTACAAAATCTGCCAGATACTTATAAGGCAGTCCTGAAATGGCTGTTACAACAGGGTATTTCACAAGACGCTATCACCAAAGCAATCAACACCATTGTAGATCAAGCAAACGCTTTCGCGCTGTCTCTGGCTACCAACCTCCTGTCAATAGTCCTCATAGTGACCGATGCGATCGTTAACGTCCTATTGGTAGTTGTGCTTAGTTTCTACCTTACTCTTGATGGCAAGCGTATACGCAAGTCCATCGTCGGTCTCGCTCCCCGACGCTCCATGAAGCACGTACAGCTGTTCGAGGATGCGCTCAACCGCGTGGTTGGCAACTATATTCGTGGGCAACTCACGCTGGCCGCTATCATTGGCATCCTGGCCGGCGTGGGATGTTACTTCCTGGGATTAAGCAACTTCGCGCTCATCATTGGAGTGCTGGCCTTTCTCTTTGAGACGATTCCAATGGTAGGGCCTGCACTTGCCACTATTCCGGCAGTGCTCATCTCACTCCTCTTGCCAAATCCTTTCCCCCGCACTTACGCGATCCTTGTGTATTTTGTTATCGTTCAAATAATCGAGAGCAACATCCTAGAACCACGCATTGTAGGACACGCTGTTGGTCTGCATCCCGTCGCCTCTATCCTTACGTTAATTATCGGAACACAATTGTTTGG
>Ga0070707_100000936_pt1 | contig 28967 bp, 28 predicted proteins | sample KBSK5502metaG_FD_65468 | JGI IMG/M metagenome (GOLD analysis project Ga0070707, IMG submission 65468) | Corn, switchgrass and miscanthus rhizosphere microbial communities from Kellogg Biological Station, Michigan, USA - KBS K5-50-2 metaG | ecosystem: Host-associated > Plants > Roots >... | reverse complement strand
GCGGCGCTAAAGCACATGAATGATGGTGGTCGCATCATTATGATCGGTTCAGCCGTGGGTGAGCGTGTCCTGGTGCCCGGGCTTGTGCCCTACTCGGCCACGAAGGGAGCCGTGAAGATATTTACTCAGGGGCTGTCCAGAGAGGTCGGGAGCCGGGGCATCACGGTCAACAACGTGCAGCCGGGTCCAATCGACACGGATTTGAATCCCGCCGCGGGCGATTGGGCGGTACCGCAGAAAGCTGCCACCGCACTCGACCGCTACGGGCGCGTTGATGAGGTCGCTGCGCTGGTGGCGTTTGTCGCCGGTCCGGAGTCCTCGTACATTACCGGGTCGAATCTTACCGTTGATGGCGGAATGAATGCCTGAGCCAACGCCTGACCGCAAGTTTAAGCGACGATGAAGCGGGAACGGCCATCTCAGCAAGGTGATTCTGCAGGACGGGGAAGGCCGCCTCGATGGCGCGAAGTGCGGGGATGATGTCGAGTCCCAGGCACGACGGCTTGGTCGCCTCACGTTCCCGACATGTGGATCAACACGCAATACATATCAAGTGGAGGAAAGTGTCCAATGGGTAACGTGGTGAAGAAACACAGCATCTCTTCTGAGCTAGCACAGAAAATGGTGGATGAAGCGGTGGCGAAAGCCAGAGAAATTGGCGTGAGCGAGAACGTAGCGATTCTTGATGACGGCGGCAATCTCAAGGCCTTTAGCCGGATGGATGGAGCCCCGATCCTTTCCATAGAGATTGCGCAGAATAAGGCGTATACAGCTCTGTTCGGTGTCTCCACGCAGGACTTTTTCAACTTTATCCAGGGCGACCCGTCGCTTTTGGCCGGCATGCCCACGCTTGCGCGTGTGGCGGCGTGGGGTGGAGGGTTTCCCATTAAGGTGGACGGAGAAATTGTCGGGGCGATCGGGGTGAGCGGGGCGCCCACGGTGCAGAACGACGTCGATTGCGCGAGAGCAGCCCTCGCGCTCGTACCCGATGCGATGTCTGCTGACTAACTTAACCGCCTGACCGCAACGCAGGTGGGAGGGATTCACATGGTTACACCGACTGAAGACTATTATTCGGATCACGATGGGGGAAAGTTTGCTCCGATCGAAGCTACTACGGTAGCGACGTGGAAGGCGCGCGCGTTCCTGGAGAACCTCACGGTCGACGCTGAGGGTGCAGTATTCGTCACCGTCTATTCGCACAATCGCGTCGATCGCTACGATCCGGCGACCGGCGCGACGACCACATTCGCGGAGGTTCCGGCGCCGCCCATGGGACTTGCGTTTGATGCCGGCGGCGTGCTTTGGATGACCAGCGGCACGCTGTATGAGGGGCCTGGGTTTATCTGGCGAGTCGAGCGGACCGGTGCCGTCCGGCAATGGTGTGAACTTCCGGACGCCACCTTCATGAACGGCTGCACGATGCATCCGAATGGGCGAACGCTTTTGGCCTGCGAGAGTTCCTCCGGCCATATCCTCGCGATCGATCTTGGCCAACCTGGCCGCTGGGACGTCTGGCTTGAGGGGGATCGGCTTAGGCCGATTGTGCCCGGATATCCGGGGTCGAACGGGATCAAGATCCGCGAGGGCTGGGCGTGGATCAGCGTCTCAGGACGCCGGTTGATGGTCCGCGTGCCCATCCGACCGGATGGCACCGCCGGCGATATCGAAATGGCGGCCACGCGCCTTACGGTCGACGACTTCGCATTCGGGATGTCTGGTTCGGTCTACATCACCACGCATCCCGAGCACACGCTTGTTCGCCTCGACCCGTCAGGCGCTCGCACGACATTGGCAGGCCCCGAACAGGGTATGGTCGGGAGCACGGCCTGCGCCTTCGGAAGAGCGCCCGGCGACGAGAAGGCGCTCTATGTAACGACCGATGGCGGCTTTCTGATTCCCCACGAAAGTGGCATCCAGGACGCCAAGCTCGTACGGATGGAAGTCGGCGAATCAGGCTGGCCCCTGCTGCAAGGAGTGTGATGGAAATGATCCGCATAGCCATCCTAGACGATTATCAAAACGCGTCGCTGGAGATGGCCGACTGGTCGCCGCTCGCCGGGCGCGCCGTGATCACCGTTTTCAATGACCATTTGTCCAATTTCGACAAAGTTGTCGAGCGCCTCCTGCCGTTCGACGTGGTCTGCGTCATGCGCGAGCGCACACCCTTGCCACGGTCAGTCATCGGGCGCTTGCCGCGACTGAAGCTGATCGCATCGACCGGTCCTCGCAACGCGGCCATCGATGTGGAGGCCGCGGCCGAGCGAGGTATCGTGGTAGCGCATACGGGATACGATGCACGCCCCGCTATCGAGATGACCTGGGCTCTCATCCTTGCGAGCGCGCGTCAGGTCGCATTGGAAAACGCACTTTTGCGCGCCGGCGGCTGGCAGCTCACGATGGGCGACAGTCTCCACGGTAAGACGCTCGGCGTTCTCGGCCTCGGCAACATTGGCTCGGAGGTTGCGCGAATCGGGCTCGCGTTCGGCATGGAAGTGATCGCCTGGAGTCAAAACCTCACGCCCGACAAGGCACAAGCAAGCGGAGCGCGGCTCGTTTCCAAGGAGGAACTCTTCCGCAGCGCTGACATCCTGACGATACACCTCGTTCTGAGCCAAAGGACGAGGGGCCTGGTTGGAGCGGTCGAGCTGCAGGCCATGAAGCCATCGGCCAGGCTCATCAATACCTCCCGTGGCCCGATCGTTGACGAGCCGGCGCTCATCGAGGTCCTGCGTGAACGCCGCATCGCCGGCGCGGCGCTCGACGTGTTCGACATCGAACCCTTGCCGACGGATCACCCGTTCCGGTCCTTGGATAATGTCCTGTCCACGCCGCATATCGGTTACGTCACCCGAGAGCTCTACAGGACTTTCTATGGCGATACCGTGAAGAATATCACGCGATGGTTGGGCCAACAGGCCTAAACGATGCGTATCGACTTGGCTACCCTCATCGGGGCTTGCCAGCGGGAGCGCCGCACGCAATTCCTCAGCGGGTGAGTTTTATCAACAACAACGAAGGTCACACCATGAGCACCTACACAGCACGGACCGTACCCACGCAGTTTGTTGAGGCGAACGGCATTCGTTTCGCCTACCGGCGTTGGGGAAAGAGCGGGATTCCACTCGTCTTTAATCAGCACTTTACCGGCAACCTCGATAACTGGGATCCGGCCGTCCTTGACGGTCTCGCCAAAGAGCGCGAAGTGATCATCTTCAACAATGCCGGTGTCGCCAGCTCAACCGGCGAGGTGCCGACTACCATCGCCGGCATGGCGAAAAACGCCGAAGTCTTGATCGGCGCTCTGGGACTGAGGCAGGTTGATCTTCTCGGCTTCTCCATCGGCGGCATGGTCGCACAGCAGATCACACTCGACCGTCCGGAACTTGTTCGCAAGCTCATTCTCGTCGGAACTGCCCCGCGCAATCATGACGCGGGAAACGGCCAGGGCCACATCACTCCAGAAACGGCGGCGATTTTCGGCGCCACTTACGACCCGCCCGAGAACCTGTGGCTCAAGGTCTTCTTTACCGATTCGGAGGAGAGCCAGGCAGCCGGCCGCGCCTTCCTGAAGCGCTACCTCTCGCGCACTGAGAACCGCGACGCTCCGGTCAACGATAAGGTCGCGCCGGCACAGATCGCCGCCGTCGGCGAGTGGGGGGATGCCGGCGGCGAGCGTTTCGCTTATCTGAAGCAGATCAAGCCGCCGACGCTGGTCGTGAGCGGAAACCACGACGTCATCGTTTACACGGTGAATTCGCTTTATCTCGTCCAGAACATGCCGAACGCCAAGCTGATCCTGTACCCGGACGCCAACCACGGTTCGTGGTATCAGAATCACGAGGACTTCGTTTTCGAGTCAAACCGCTTTCTGGCAGACGAGTTGTGAAAAGCCTGGGATTGACACGAGGGAACTTGGTAGCTCGTGCGACGAGTACGTGCCTGACCCTCAGAGGGGAGCAAGCCCGGGGGAGGTGAGCGATCTGAATCGAAGGCACTAGCTATTCCGTCCCGCGAGTAACGTTACTTTTGAAGACAAACGTGTTACTTTAAAGCTGAATTCCCCTTCAAGTTCTGAGTGACACCGGCGACCTCGCGCGATCTTCGAAAGATCGCGTTGGAAGGAGGCGAGTATGCCAGCAAGCCACCGATTGCGGCCCCGAGTTTTCCTGCTTACGCTGATCGTCTTTGTGACTTGGCTTGCTCTCTCAACACGGGGCGCCGTCGAGATTGGGGAAAGCAAAACCTCTGCGGCTGATGCTCAGCTCGCCGACGGCTTGGCTGCGTGGGAGCAAGTCTATTCGGTCTTAACTCATCCCCGCTGCATCAACTGTCACACCGCGACCAACTATCCGCAGCAAGGCGATGATCGGCATCGTCATTTCGCCAATATCATCCGTGGTCTAGACGGCAAGGGCGTTCCGGGATTGAATTGTGCGAGTTGCCATCAAGAGACCAATGCCGACAGTACCGGAGTGCCTGGCGGACACAATTGGCACCTGGCGCCACTCTCAATGCGATGGCAGGGCACAAACGATCAGCCATTGTCGAGCGCGGCGGTCTGTCGTGATGTCACGGATCGTTCAAAGAATCACGGTCTTGATGGAACTGGTTTGTTAAAGCATCACGAAGAAGAGCCGCTTGTTCTTTGGGCCTGGAATCCCGGGCTGCGACCAGACGGTACTATGAGGACGCTGCCGCCACTAACACATGCCGAGTTTGTCGCCGCGACTCGTCGCTGGGTTGAGGCCGGCACGCCGTGCCCTCGAGGAAGATAGGCGCATAGGAGACACGCCCTGGCAACTTATCAGTTAAATGTAAATGGCCAACGCAAACAGGTAAACGTTGATCCATCGACGCCTCTGCTGTGGGTGCTGCGTGAAGAGCTTAAGCTGACGGGCACCAAGTACGGTTGTGGCATCAGTGCCTGTGGCGCGTGCACGGTCCACGTCGCGGGCGTCGCTACCCGCTCGTGCGTCGTGCCGGTGTCGTTGATTGGAGATCGGCCCATCGTCACGATTGAAGGCATCGGAACAGATCCCGTCGGTCGCGTGGTGCAAGAAGCGTGGGTGGAAAAAGATGTGGTGCAGTGCGGTTACTGTCAGAGCGGACAGATTATGAGCGCTGTCGCGCTGCTGAAAGCCACGCCGAGGCCGACAGATAGCAATATTGAAGAATCGATGGGTGGAAATCTTTGCCGCTGCGCCACCTATGTGCGCATTCGCGAGGCGATCAAGAGCGCGTCTCAACAACTGAAGTAAAGGAGGCAGAAACCATGCGAGTAGCACTCAAAACTGACAGCGATCTGAACCTGAATCGGCGAAGCTTCTTGCGTGTCTCTGCTGCTGCCGCTGGCGGCTTGTTAGTTTCTTTGTACCTCGATCTTCCCGCGGCCGGCCAGGCAGGAAACCAAGCACCACCGCCGAAAGTCTATCCGCCCGATGCGTTCGTTCACATCAGGCCGAATGGTCAGATCATGATCACGGTAAATCGTCTTGAGTTCGGTCAGGGCGTGCACACTTCGCTGCCGATGATCCTGGCTGATGAAATGGATGCTGACTGGTCCCAGGTCATTGCGGAACTTGCGCCCGCCGCCGATGTTTACAAGGATCCGGTTTTCGGCATGCAGATGGTTGGTGGCTCTGGTTCGATCGCGCATTCGTTCCAGCAGTACCGGGAATTGGGCGCCAAGACGCGGGCGATACTGGTGGCTGCTGCCGCTGAGCAGTGGCAGGTCGCGTCTGACCAGTGCCGTACCGAAGCCAGCATGGTTCATGGTCCCGGCGGGAAATCAGCCACATACGCTGAATTGGCGGAAGCGGCAGCCAAGCAGCCAGTTCCCGCCACGGTCCGGCTGAAGGATCCGTCGCAGTTCCGCCTGGTGGGAAAGAGGATCCGGCGGCTTGACAGTCGCCCCAAGTGCGACGGCTCGCTGAAGTTTGGACTGGACCTGGATCTTCCCGGCATGAAGACGGCAGTTGTCGCGCATCCACCAGTGTTTGGAGGGCGGGTGAAAAGCCTGGACGACACAGCGGCTCGCGGCGTTGAAGGCGTTCGCGAAGTATTCGAGATTCCACTCGCCAAGGGCACAGGCGTGGCGGTTGTCGCTGACAAATTCTGGACTGCAAAGCAGGCGCGCGACCGCCTCAAAATTGAATGGGACCTCTCAGCCATAGAACACGCTGACACCGGACAGTTATCGGCGAAGTACAAGGAATTGGCCCGCACGCCCGGCAACGTTGCCATAAGCCGCGGCGACCAGAAGGCAATCGATGCGATCGCAGCTGCGAAGCGCATAGTCGCCGAATACGAATTTCCTTATCTCGCTCACGTCCCGATGGAGCCTTTGAACACCACCATCCGCTTCGATGGCGATCGCGCGGAAGCGTGGGCCGGTTCACAGTTCCAGACCTTCGACCAAATGGCCATTGCGGAAGTCCTCGGCCTGAAACCTGAGCAGGTCACCTTCCACACAGAGATGGCGGGCGGAGGCTTTGGTCGGCGCGCCGTTCCCGATTCCCACGTGCAGCGCGAGGCTGCAGCGATCGCGAAACGTCTGCTTGGCACGCCGGTTAAGCTTGTCTGGACAAGGGAAGATGATGTCCAGGGCGGTTACTATCGTCCCATGCATGTCCATCGAGTCGAGATTGGGATTGGCCAGGACGGGATGCCTACAGCATGGAGGCACGTGATTGTCGGCCAGTCCATAATATCGGGGACGCCGTTTGCGGCCATGCTGGTGAAGAACGGCGTTGATGAAACTGCCGTGGAAGGCATCGCAGATACTCACTACAATATTCCGAACTTTCACGTTTCTGCCCACCATCCCACTCCAAACGTGCCGGTTTTGTGGTGGCGTTCGGTCGGGCACACGCACACCGCTTTCGTTATGGAGACGCTGATTGATGAGCTGGCGACGCGCGCCAGGATCGACCCCATCGCCTATCGCCGAAAGCTCCTCAAACCCGACGCCGGGAAATTACGCCGGGCGCTCGATCTGATGGACGAGAAGAGCGCTCCCTGGCGCACTAAGTTGCCGAAAGGGCATGCCGTCGGTATTTCATGCCATGAATCATTCGGGACCGGTGTGGCCTGTGCGGTGGACGTCTCAATCGAAAACAAGCGGCCCAAGATACATCGCGTGACCATCGCGCTGGACCCGGGTGTCGCCGTGAATCCACTCACCGTCGAGAGCCAGTTCCAGGCAGGGGCTGCGTTCGGAGTGTCGCAACTCATGGCGAAGGGAGCCATCACGCTCAAAGATGGCCGCGTGGAACAACGAAACTTTGACGGCTACACGCCGCCTTACATCGTCGATGCGCCGGTCAGCGTTGAGGTGCACATCGTGCCGAGTACGGAAGCCCCGACCGGGTGCGGCGAACCCCCGGTGCCGGTGATCTCACCGGCGATAGTCAACGCTCTGGCCAAGCTAACGGGAAAACGTTATCGCGCGTTGCCACTGGTGACCATCTAGTCAAAGTCACGCCGCAGAAGAGTGGAGTTGGTGATCGTGGTTTCCCCTATTTACTCAAGAATGGCACAAGCGGTGTCAGGGAGCTGTCATGAAAGTGATTCTCTTCGGGGCTACGGGGATGGTGGGGCAGGGTGTTCTGCGTGAGTGCCTGCGCGACGACAGCGTCGAGGCCGTGCTCGCGGTCGGCCGCAGCTCCACCGGCCGGACGCACCCTCGCACCGCATAAGCAAACCGGGGGACTTAAATTACAAGGCCAAAGATTGAAGGGGAGACAAGATGAACGAGAAGATAGACTCTAGAGGTTATCAATCGCTGACGGCGAACGTGAACGGCGTCAGGCTTCATTATCTGAAAGCCGGAACCGGAAAAACGCCGCTCGTCCTGCTTCACGGATTCGGCGATACTTCGCAGATGTGGATTCCGCTCTTTGAAGAATTCGGTCAAGACTACACCGTCATCGCTCCCGACCTGCGCGGTCTCGGCGATTCGTCCAGACCCGCTTCAGGTTATGACAAGAAGACGGCGGCGGTTGATCTTCACGAACTGGTCAGAAGTCTTGGCTACGAGCGCATAGACTTGGTCGGTCACGACATCGGCCTGATGGTCGCTTACGCTTACGCGGCGCAATACTCGAAGGAAGTCGAAAAGCTCGCCCTGCTCGAAGCGCCGCTTCCAGGCATCGGCGAAGTGTGGGAGAAGATTTACAACGACCCGAGGCTGTGGCATTTCCACTTCGTTGACAGTCAGATGTCGCTCGATTTGGTGAAGGGGCGCGAACGAATCTTTCTCACGCACTTCTGGGATGAAATGTCGGCAAATCCGAAGGCGTTCTCTGAAATTGAGCGTCAGATGTACGCCCAGGCTTACGGGCAGGACGGCGCGATGCGCGCGGCGTTTGAATACTTCAAGGCGTTCGACAGACAAGACGCGGAAGACAATCGGGGGTTCGCTGCTCATAAATTGACAACGCCAGTCTTGGTAATTACGGGTGATAAATCAATGGGTGATGTGCTGGAAGTGCAAGCGAAGTTGGTCGCCGACAACGTGACCGCGATAAAGCTAAACGACACCGGTCACTGGCTGATGGAGGAACGCCCGGCGGAAACGAAAGCCGCACTCAAGAAGTTTTTCGGTGGTTGAGGAGATAACATGGCGAGCGGCGAAATGCTGATACTTTAGCCCTTCGAGGTGTTTATTCTGCCGCAGTGCGTTGAGCTTGATGTCTGGTGAATGCAGTCGCTCGACTTGCCGGTGCGCGCCCGCCGTGCTTCGTCACCCGCGCCTCCACCACCTCGATCTCCCCGGGCGGCACACCGGGAGGCTCGCGGGCGGGGGCTATCCATTGTCTTGCCGCAATGGATGCGACGAGTCTGCCTCCGCCAGAGTTGCAAGAGATCGCAGAGAAGGCAGGAGACTTTCCATCAAGGTCTCATCTGCTCCCCCCTTAGCAGTGAGCCAAGGCCACAGTGACGAGCATCAACAGGAGCAAGGAGCCCCAGAAGGCGCCCAAGGCTTGCAGGTCTTTCCCGGTGAGACGTGGTTGCATAGTCCTAGCGGAGCATTAACCAGAGGAAGAATTCCGCAGTGAGAAAAGCTCGATAAAGCAGGTAGGGCATCACATCTCCTCACCGGCTACTACGGGCAGATGTGGGATGACCTTGATGCGGCAGAGTTGGCTGCAGCTCGTGCAGATTGACGATTGCCATCTGCGGCCTCGTGGCCACCGTTTCTCTCACGGGAACGACTCTCACCTTACACCTAGGGCTGTTCTCCTTGTGAATCCAAGCGAGAGACTTATCGGATGATCGTCGTGGATAATTCAATCACCTTCCCGTCGCGCAGCACCTTGCTGGTGAGCTTTTCCCCCGCCTTCAGCTCACTCATGGCGGCATAAATCTGATCGAAGGTGCGATTGCCTTCCTGCACTGCAATCCCGTTCACCTCTAAAATGATGTCGCCTCCCAGGAGCAAGTCTTCACCTTCAATCTGAGCGCGCAAGGCGCCGGCGCGGATTCCCTCGCGCCAGGCCGGCGACCCTTTCGCCACGCGTTGGACGAGGAAACCGGCTGCCTGCGGCAGATTCAGCGCCCGCGCCAAGTCGCCCTCAATCAGCATGCCTTCCAGGCCTGACCAGAACATTTTTTGATCGAGCAGCAGATGTCGCGCCATGCATGAAGTCGCGGCAAAGCCGATCCCTTCAAAGCCGCCTGACTTGGTCACTATTTTGCTGACAATGCCCACCACCTCACCCGACAGATTGAACACCGGCCCGCCCGAGTTTCCGCTATTGATGGCGGCATCAGTCTGCAGAAACTCGATCGCCGAGGTGCCCTCGACCCAGTTGCTCGGTCGATACCGACCGCTGATGTGCCCGATGCTGAGCGTATGGCTGAGGCCATAAGGCGCTCCCACGACTAGGATCTCATCACCGACCTCGACCCGATTGGAATCCCCAAGCTTGGCGGCGACCGCCCCCTGAGGCACCCGCTCAAGCTGCAAGAGCGCGACATCGGCGTAGACGGCCGAGTTCGTGACGCGAGCCGGAATCGGATTGCCGTCAGGAAAGGCGACAAAGATCAGATCGGCTGATTGGACCACATGCGCCGCCGTCAGCACCTGGCCATCATCTGAGATGAGCACACCCGAGCCAAGACCGACTTGGAGGGCCGAGCCTTCTTGCGGGTATGGTGCCACAGTCTTCTGCAAGGTCCGCACCTCGACGACCGATGGCTTGACCTGGCGGAATGTGTCACGAATCTGCTGGGCTTGGGCCGTCCACCCAGCCCCGAAAAGAATGATCAAAATCAAGCAGCATCGCACATTCAGATTGATTTTCATGTTGTCTTCCTTCCTCATCAGCGAAAATTCGTCACCACAGCCTCTGCCCGGACGAGCCCTGAGTGGCACCCATCATTGTTGCCACCCACCGCCCAACGCCTTGTAGAGTTGGACCAGCGCGAGCAGTTCGTTACGCTTGGTCTGTGTCAAGCTCAACTCGGCGCTAAACAGATCACGATCAGCGTCCAGCGCGTTAAGTAGCGTGTCCACGCCGCCCCGATACCTCAGGTATGCCAGCCGCGAACGATCCTGTAATGTCGTCACTAAGGCTTCCTGCTGCGCGCGAATCTCTTTGACCTTGCGGTACTCGACAAGCGCGTCCGACACTTCGCGGAAGGCGGTTTGAATTGTCCGCTCGTACTGCACTAGCGCGATCTGTTGTTGCGCCTGAGCCAATCTCACATTCGATTTGATCCGACCAGCGGTAAAGATCGGCTGCGACACCTGCGGCACAAATTGCCAAGTCCTGGTCGCGCCGGTGAAGAGGCTTGAAAGTTGGTTGCTCTCAAAGCCGAGCAGTCCCGTCAGACTGATGCGCGGGAAGTAAGCGGCTCTCGCTACTCCGATGATGGCATTGGCGGCGATCAGATTCTGTTCCGCGGCCCGGATGTCCGGGCGGCGTTCGAGCAGCGAAGAAGGCAATCCCGGAGGCACGGCAGGCGGTTGCTCTTGTTCCGCCAACTGACGGCCGCGCGTGACGGCGCCAGGGTTCTTACCCAACAACAGGCTGATTCGGTTCTCGGTCTGTTCAATCAGCCGCTCGGTCTCAGGAATGGTTTGTGAGGCGCTGTAGACCAACTGCTCGGCCTGGCGCACATCCAACTGCGTGGCGACGCCGCCTTGTAGGCCTGCGTTAATCAGGCGCAGCGATTCCTGACGAGTCGAGAGCGTCCGCTTCGCGATCTCCAGTTCCGTGTCCAATTCGAGCAGGTCGAAGTAGGCCGTCGCGACATCGCTCACGAGAGTTGTGGTGACGGCTTTGCGGTTCTCTTCAGTGGCGAGCAAATCGGCACGCGCAGCTTCGGTGGCGCGGCGTAACCGCCCCCACAGATCCACCTCGAAGGAGAGCAGGTTGAGCGCGACCGACCCGACAGTGCGATCTCGACTGATGCCTTCAGGAAGGGGTAAGGCTCCGCTACTTGAATTGCGCAGTGTCGTCAGATCAGCGCTCGCCGTAATATTCGGGAACTGAACGGCCCGTGTGATGCCGAGAGTGGCGCGCGCCGCGCTGACCCGTGCGATGGCCTCGCGGAGATCGTAATTCTCGACGAGCGCGGTCCGAACCAACTCTTGCAGCCGCTCGTCCTTGAAGACCTCGAACCACTTGAGGTCACCGATGGAAGCGGGGTCAGTCGGCACGTTTGGGTCTGCACTCCCGCGGAACACATCAGGTGACTTGGCAACGGGTCGGCGGTATTTGGGGCCGACCATGCAGCCCGTCATCAGACTCACCATGACGACCACAACCATTACTCGCTTCAACTGTTTCTTCATTAAGTTCACCTCCCGGCTTCTCGATCAGGCGATAGATCAGCCAGAGTTTCCTGTTATCAACGCTCGCGACTTTCTTCGCCGGAAGCTGGTTCAGAGTTTATTCAGCCCGTTGAGTGCGGCCACCTTGTAAGCCTCGGCAAAAGTCGGATAGTTGAAGACGCTGTCGCGCAAGAACTCGATCGTGCCGTCCTGCGCCAGCAGCATTTGGCCGATGTGAATGATTTCGGTCGCGCTCTCCCCGATGGCATGGACGCCCAGCACCTTCAATGTCTCGGGGTGGAAGAGAATCTTCAACATTCCAGTCTCGTCTCCGACGATCTGCCCTTTGGCGATCTCCTCATACCTCGCCACTCCGGTCTCGTAGGGAACGCCGGAGCCGGTCAGTTCCTGCTCGGTCCGTCCGACCATCGAGATTTCCGGGATGGTATAGATGCCGTAAGGCAACAGCAATTGGCGGCTGGCCGCCGGCCGCCCGAACATGTGGTGGACCGCCAGTCGCCCTTGCTCCATTGACGTGGCCGCCAGAGACGGAAAGCCGATGCAATCGCCCGCGGCATAAATGTGAGCGATGGCTGACTGAAAATGCTCGTTGACCGTGATCCGGCCCCGCCCGTCCGGTGCAAGACCGGCTGCCGCCAGATCGAGCATGTCCGTGTTGGCCTGCCGCCCGGCGGCGTACAGCAGTCCTTCCGCATGCAGACGTTTGCCGCTCTCCAGCCCGATCTGCACCAGGCCCCTTTCATTGACCCCGACCGTGGTGACCTTTTCGCCCAGACGAAAGACGGCATCCTGTCGCCGCATGTGATAGCTCAGGGCTTCTACGATCTCGTGATCCACAAAGTCAAGCATGGCGGGCCGCTGGTCGATGACGGTGACTTTGACGCCGAGCGCCGTCGCCATCGAGGCGTACTCAAGCCCGATCACGCCGGCCCCCACCACGATCAGATCGCGCGGGATGCTGCCGACCTGCCCGATCTGATCCGCGTCGATCACCCGGTTGCCAAACGGGATCTCGGGCGGGCGTGCCGCGCGCGTGCCGCAGGCGATCAGGACGTAGTCTGCCTCCACAAGCTGCACCCTCTGTTTCCCCTCAACCTCCAGCGTGTGCGGGCCGGTAAAGCGGGCCGTGCCGTCAATGATGGTCACTCCGTTGCGTCCGAGCTGCTCTCTGACGACGGCCGTCTCCCGGGCGACGACAGTATTGACGCGCTCCATCAGATCGGCGACGCTGATCTCCTCCTTGAGTTTGTAGTCGCGACCGTAAAAGGCGCGCTGGCGGTAGCCGGTCAGATAGAGCACGGCTTCGCGGAGCGTCTTGCTGGGGATGGTGCCGGTGTGCAGAGACACACCGCCGATCATCTCGCGGCGGTCAACCATCGCCACGCGTTTGCCGAGTTTGGCGGCGGCAATCGCGCCCTTCTGACCGGCAGGGCCGCTGCCGATAACGACCAGATCAAAACGCTGTTCACTTGTGGTCATGTTATGCCTCGTGACCGGAGGAATGGTGGGGCTACCCTTCCTGCTTATATTTGAACCGGTGGCAGTCTTCTCTGGGGAAGCCAGGGTCACGCTCTGCCACTAGTCAAGGTTGATGCCGCAGCACCGGCAGAATTGGTCGTGCCGGTACGTGCCGAATCCACAGCCGGGACACGGGCTGCGGGCCGCTCCGTCCCCTGGCCATGATCGCTTCCCGTCCGGGGCGGCCCAGCAGCATCCGTGACAATCGGAGTTGATTCCGTCGTTGTCTTTGCCATGCGTCGCTCACGATCTCTTCGACGACAGATGTCAGCATCAGTCTCCAGTTGCCGGCGCCGGCGCTTCCGGTGCAGCTACTTCAGCGCGCTTCTTCTCCGCGCCTGAGAACTTCTCCACCACATAGAAGCCCACCGGGATGAGGAAGCTCGCCAGCAGCGTGTCGGAGAGCATCCCGGTGATCACCACCGTGCCCAAAATCTGCCGTCCCGCTGCCCCCGATCCGGCGGCGAACCATAACGGCACGCACCCCAAAATGAACGCGAACGAAGTCATAAAGAGTGGACGTCGGCGCAACCGTGCTCCCTCCAGCGCCGCCTCCATCAGGTTCCGTCCCTTCTCGAACTCAATCTTGGCGAACTCAACGATCAGAATCGCGTTCTTGGCCGCCAGGCCGATGAGCACGATCAGACCGATCTGGCCGTAGACGTCCAGGTCAAAGCCGCGCAGCCAAAGGCCGGCGAAACCGCCCAGGACCGCAATCGGCACTGTCAACAGCACCGAGAAGGGCAGTGACCAGCTCTCATAGAGCGCCGCCAGGATCAGAAAGACGAAGACGAACGAGAGGGCAAAGGAGGTCACCGCATTGCCCGCAGCCTTCTTCTCCTGATAAGAGAGGTCGGCCCAGTCGTAGCTGATCTCTGGCGGCAGGACCTCCCTGGCCACCTCTTCGAGCGCCGCCATCGCCTGACCCGAGCTGTAGCCGGGCGCGGCAGCGCCGATCACTTGGGCGGCGCGGTAGAGGTTGAAACGATTGGTATATTCCGGGCCGCTGATGGTGTGCGTGGTGAGCAGCGCCGAGAGCGGAACCATGTTGCCGTCGTTATTCCGCACAAAGTAATTGCGAATGTCCTGGTCGCTTCGGCGCTCTTCCCCTTCTGCTTGCAGGAAGACGCGCCATTGCCGGCCGAAGCGGTTGAACTGATTCAGATAAAGGCCGCCCAGATAGGCTTGCAGCGTTTGATAGACGTCAGCGATGGCCACCCCCTGCTTCAACACTTTGTCGCGATCCACATCGGCGTAGATCTGCGGGATCGAGGCCGTGAACGGTGAAACGACTCCGGCTAACTCCGGACGCTGGCGTGCAGCAGCGAGAAACTTCTGCAGATTCTGGTCGAGGAATTCGACCGACCCGCCGCTGCGGTCTTGTAACCAGAATGAAAACCCGCCCGCATTGCCGAGTCCCGGAATCGCTGGCGGCATAAAAGCAAATGCGATTGCTTCCGGGACTTGCGCTGCGAGTTGCCGATTCAGCGAATCAACGATGGCGCGTGCCTCAAGCTGCTTCAACGTGCGCTCATCCCACGGCTTGAAACTGAGGAAGAAGAGGCCCTGGTAAGAGGCTGAGGTGCGCGTCAGCAGGCTGAAGCCGCCGATCGTAGTTGTATACTGCACCCCTTCATTCTGGGCGATGATTCCTTCGATCTTCCTTAGCACCTCATCGGTCCTCGACAGCGAGGCCGCGGGAGGAAGCTGGACGTTCAAGAAGGCATAGCCATAGTCTTCTTCAGGCAGAAAGCCCGCCGGCAGCCGTTTGCCGATCAAACCATCGAGCAGCATGAAGGAGACGAGAATCAGCACGGCGATGACCGCCTTGCGGATCAGCGCGTGGCTCCAACCGAGGTAGTAGTGCATGACCTTCTCAAACGCCCGATTGAAGCCCCTGAAGAACCGGCCGAGGATGCCGCTGGACGCCTTTCGTGGCCGCAGTAGCAATGCCGCCAGTGCCGGCGAGAGCGTCAGCGCGTTGAAGGCCGAAATGAGCATCGAGATCGCAATCGTCACCGCGAACTGATTGTTCAATCGCCCCTGCACGCCGCCGATAAACGCCACCGGCAGGAAGATCGAGGCGAGGATCACCGCGATGGCGACCACCGGCCCCGAGACCTCCTTCATCGCCTGAAGCGTAGCATCGCGGGGAGACATGCCTTCCTCAATGTGATGTTCGACTGCTTCTACCACCACGATCGCGTCATCGACGACCAGGCCAATGGCCAGCACCAGACCGAAGAGCGACAGCGTATTGATCGAGAAACCGAACAGCGGAAAGACGGCGAAAGTGCCGATGAGCGAGACCGGCACCGCGATCATCGGGATGAGCGTCGCGCGCCAGTTCTGCAAGAAGAGGAAGACCACAATCACGACCAGGATCATCGCCTCGACTAAGGTGACGACAATCTCGCGGATGCCTTCGGTCACCGGCAGCGTGGTGTCGAGCGTAACCGCGTAATCGAGGTCTGACGGGAAGCGACTTTTGAGTTCCGCCATGGTCTGCTTGAGGCCGTCGGCTACGGCCAGCGCGTTCGAGCCGGGGGCCTGAGAGACTGCGATGATGGCCGCGGGCTGGCCGTTCATGCGTGAACTCTGTTGATAGTTGAGGGCGCCGAGCTCGATCCGGGCGACATCCTTGAGTCGCACGACCGAGCCGTCAGGATTGGAGCGAACGACGATCTGCCCAAATTCCTCCGGCGTCTGGAGCCGCCCCTGCGCGCGGACGGTGTAGGTCTTCTCCAGCCCCGTTGGCATCGGCTCGGCGCCAACCTGGCCAGAGGGGTTGACATTACTCTGCTGCCTGACGGCATTAGCGAGGTCTGGAACCGAGAGACCGAGCTTAGAGAGCAGATCCGGCTTGACCCAGATGCGCATCGCGTAATCGCTGACCCCGTAGAGCCGCACCTCGCCCACCCCCGGCACACGATAGAGGGTGTCATTGATGTTGATGTTGGCGTAGTTGGCCAGGAAGAGCGAATCATAGGTCTTCTTGGGAGAGTAGAGCGCAAAGACGAGCATTGGCAGTCCCGTGGACTTTCGAGTAGTTAACCCGAACTGATTGACGTCTGCCGGGAGGTTCGGCTGCGCTTGCGCGATGCGGTTCTGGACGTTGACCTGATCGATGTTGACGTCGGTCTCAACACCGAAGGTGACGGTCAACAGCTCGGTGCCGTCGTTGGCGTTGGTCGATTGCAGATAGAGCATGTTGTCCACGCCGTTCATCTGCTGCTCAAGCGGGGTAGAGACCGACTGTTCAATCGTGACGGCATCGGCCCCGGTGTAGGTGGTCGAGACGATGATCTGCGGCGGCACGATGTCGGGGAACTGTGCCAGCGGCAGGCGGCGCATGGCGATGAGACCCAAGACCACAGTTAAAATAGCGATGACCATCGCCACAATCGGGCGCCGGATGAAGAAGTTGGAAATCATAAGTCAGTCCCCCTGAAAAACCTTGCAAGCAGATGCGTGTTCATTCACTATCTGCAAACCCAATAAAAATCGCCGCTGCCGGCAGCTACAACGCCTTCTTGTAATGCCTCCTGATTGCTTTCTCCTTGAGGCCCGCACCAAGCAACGCAAACCGCGCGGCCTGTTCGACCAGCGTCTTCCTTGATGCCTGGTAATTGATGGCCGAGACTCTGGGATTCAAATAGAGCATCAGCGCCAGGACCAAGTGATGAACAAACCAAGCGCGCAGGTCGCGGCGCTGACCCGTCTCCGCTAACTCCCCGGCCTCCTCTGCCGCCCTCAGACAGGCTTCGAATTTGGCCACCCAGGCTTCGTTGAACTCTCGGAAGGCCACCCGCATGAATTCGCCATCCTCAAGCAGACTGCGCGCCGCCATCCGGCCCATCGCTTCGACCTGCTCCGAGCCGCTCTCGACGACCTGTGAAATCAAGAAGTGAACCATCACGACGAGCGTCGAAGTTGATGGCTCCATCTCCAAGATGCGATGGTATTCGAGCCACATGGGATCTGCGGCGTAGGCCCCGACCGTCGCGGCATAGAGGGACTTCTTGCTGGGAAAGTGCTTGTAGAGGAGCGCCTCCGAGACCTCGGCCGCCTGCGCTAATTCACGCGTGGTCGTGCCGTCGAAGCCTTTGCTGGCGAAGACTCCTTTGACCGCCTCGACAATCGCCTGCCGCCGCTCGCGGGACGAAAGCCGCGCGGCGCCTTTTGTGTATTGATGCGTTTGCAGTCTCACGGTTGAACTCCTTGCGCACATGAATCCCGAAATCTGATTTCTACTGCGCTGACGCCGAAGGCTTGGCAAACGGCTTCGCCTTGACCACCGCGTCCGGCCTGACCTTCTGCGTGCCTTCGGCGACCACTCTCTCGCCCTGCCGCAAACCCTCTTCAATCACCCAGAGCGAGCCGACGCGGTCGCCCACTTTCACGGGACGAAAACTCACTTTGTTGTCAGCGCCCACTACGGCGACGCGGTAGCTGCCCTGCAATTCGGTCACCGCACGTTGCGGGACGAGCAGCGCGCCCTGCTTCGTGCTGGTGACCGCGCGGACTCTGGCGTATTGACCGGGGCGCAGAGTGTTCCCCGGATTCGGGAAGAGACCGGCGATTCGGATCGCGCCCGTCTTCTGATCGACTTGGCGGTCAGCGACGAAGAATCTCCCTTTCTGCGGATAGGTCGTCCCATCGGCCAGGACCAGTTCCAGTTCGAGCCCCTTGTTGGCCACGTCTCGTTCCCTCGGCGTCGGGTTACGTCTGGTATTGCTGAGGTACTCTTGCTCGCTGAGCGTGAAATAGACCTTGACCGGATCCAGGGTCGAAACCATCATCAGCGTGCCACTGTTCGGGCCAACCAGGTTGCCGACCTGAGCCTGAGCAATGCCCGCGATGCCATCAATCAGCGACGTGATTCGAGTGAAGCCGAGATTGAGTTCGGCTGTTTGGACCGTGGCTCTGGCGGCCTGAACATTGGCCTTCGCCGACTCAACACCGGCTTTAGCTGCCACAATTGCGGCCTTCGCCGTCTCGACTCCGGCACTGGCTGCTTTCACGTTCGCCTGGTTGGCGAGATTGGTCTGGACGGCATTATCGAATTCCTGGCGGGCGATCACACCGTCCTTCGCGAGCGGGGCGTAGCGGTCCACATCGAGCTGGGTCTTACCCTGATTGGCCTCGGCCTGTACGAGCTGCGCCTGTGCCTGCAAGAGTTGACTATTGGCCTGCGCCAGTTGCCCTTCGGCCTGTGATAATTGTCCCTCAGCCTTGGCCAGATCTCCCTTCGCCTGATCGAGCGCTGCTTGAAAAGGTCGCGGATCGATCTCAAACAACAACTGGCCCTTGCTGACGAAGGAGCCCTCGGTGTAATCCTTGCGGAGCAGGTAGCCTGAAACCTGCGCCTTGATCTCGGCGTTGACTAAGCCGTCGAGCGTGCCGATCCATTCACTGTAGATCGGGACATCCTTCTGCTCGACCTCGACGACGGCGACTTCAGGCGGGCTCGCCGGGGGTGGCGTCCCCTTGCCCTTCGAACTCCAGAGGACGATCAGCAGAACGACAATGATCAAACCACCAATCACCCCGCCAATGCGCAGTTTCTGTTTCGAGTTGGTCTTCATTCTTACCTCCTGACAATGCGTCCGGCCTTAGTACCCACGGGCTGCTGCTTCCGTCTCAGCCCATCTCCGGCGCAAAACAATTACAACCCCTGATCAATCGTATACAGCTCGAAGAGGCCCGTTGCGTTCCCGCGTATCGGACAGCCGCGCAGGAGCGCTGCGAGCCGCCCGGCGGAATCGACATCTATGGTGAGGACAAACGCCTCGCTCGCGCCTTCTCGTGCTGCGATGGCAGTGCCGCTGACCAGACTCAGGCCGCCGCGCTGATAATCTCGGAAGCCCTCACGGCGTAGCACGCGTTCGATGAGCCGGCCGAAAGCACGCCGGCAGACGAGAATCAGAGTTCTTGATCCCTCTTGCGTCACCATCAGCCAACCTCACCGCAGACCGAGCCTGAACGCCCGCTAAGCCGTTGCTTCACGCTTGAGCGGAGGCCGCGCTGGCGTTTGCTTGGCGCAGATCACGCTCGGCTTGGAGCCAATCTTTCAGGTCGCGCCCGTCACTGGCCCCTCGCGAGAGGTAGATTTCGTAGGCGTGACGCTGGATCTCTTCATGTATTGGAAACTGTTGTGTCACCGGCGCGTCATCCGAAAGAACAACCGCGCGCCAGAAGCTATTCAGTTTGCGGGCGGCAGCCTCTATGGCCTGTAAGCCCATGATTATTCCTCCTTTTCCACTTCAGCTTCGATCTCCGCCACGATCGCGTTGATCAGGACTCCGGCTGACAGGAGCCTGGCACCCTCGCGCCGCATCCTGGTCAGAAGTTCTCGCCCCTCAGAGTCAATGAAGGTCACTCCCGCCAAATTCACCACCATCGCCCCGGAGGTTTCGGCAGCGAGCACGCTTTCCCAGCACTTCTCCAATTCTTTCACCCACAGCCCTACCAGCTTCCCTTCAACCACAAAGCTCGTCACCTGTGCCTTATAGTGGATGGTAATTCTGAGCATCACTCGTTCTCCTCCGGCTTCCCGGCTCTCGCCCGGAGCGAGCGCGGCCTGTGCCCTGTGGCGGCGCTCTCTCATCTCGCTAAGGAGATCAGACCGGTCAGAACTTGATGACAACCCCTGCCGATGGTATCGCCGTATGCGTGGTTGCGTTGGAATCGAGCGACGCCAGCCCAAAGTCGGGCCGCTGGTAGACGAGCCCGCGGTATTCGACCCTCAAAGCCAGGCGTCGAGTGAGATCAATGTCAGCGCCACCGCCATAGATGAAGGCGGCCTTCGCCTGTCGCTCAGCTCCTGACACGAATCCTCCCTCCTCGCCGGTTGGATCGAAGATCAATACCCCCGCCCCTGCCAAGGCATACGGCCTGAGCCCAATAAACCTCCGCGGGGAGGTCAACACCAGTGCGCCCGTGGCTTGGTGCATGTTTGCTTGCACGTTGAAGTCACCCGCGGAGGTGGAGTTCTGTAGCGTATTGTGAGTGTAGCCGTAGCTCGCGTCGGCGGCGAGCCACCTGTTGAAGTGGAAACGATAGCTGACCAACAGGCCGCCCGAATCCGTCGTGTGTTGTCTGATTCCGTCTCCTTCGGAATCCTTGGTCAAAAAACCAGTGCCCTGCACGCTCACCTCATGCCGTGGCAGTTCCTGAGCCAGGGAGGCTGAAGCGGACAGCAATATTGCGAAGAGTCCCGCTACCAAGATCTTGAGTCGTACCATTTTCCTTCTCCTACTTTGATTGTCACTTGATACGCTGCTGCGGTGCGGTGCGCCGCGTGGCTTGGGAGAGGCCCTGATTACTGCCCGCCGCAGCGCACCAGACTACAGAGCGGAAACTGAAGGGCCATGGCTTCAGAGCAATGAACGCCAGCCCTAGCTTCGCCCTTGAGCTACCCTCCGTTTCCACCTCAGGTAATGGCAACGGGTATGCCGGAACAAGACGTGCCAGCGTGGCTGCCAATTCATTGAAAATAGAATGCGATCAAAAAAGGGGGAACGGGAATCGGTGTCGAAAGTCGAAACTGTCGACGTCACTGTCATCAAAGCGAGAATGCTGATCGGCTCTGCCTGCGGCGCATTGCGCCGGAGCTGATGAAGCGTGTAGCATCAGTGGGAGATGGCGACTCTTCCTGGAGGTGGGTCCAAGCTTCGTCTCGTTGACCATGATTTCGTGATCTTTTGCCCCCTGCAGTCCGGCATAGAATGGAGGGTTGGGCGATGAGTACAGACCTGCAACTCGCGTCGGGAAGCACTGCCGAGCGCTATGAAGCGCTGCTTCGCATCTCTGAGTCCCTCTCCGCCTGTTCTGAGCCGGAAGAGCTGTCACGAGTTCTGGCCGATCAGTTGAACGGTGTCATCCATTTCGACCATCTCGACGTGCTCGTCTTGAAGGAGAATTCCAAGGAAACCGAATGGCACGCGTGGGGCAAGGGCCAAGTACCTTTGCCGAATATGCCAATCGAAGAGCAGCCGCTCTGGCAGGTGTACCACAGCCAGGAACCGCTCCACATTGTTGACTGGGACAGCGATGAAAGGTTTCCGCGCCTGAAGCAGTGGGCTGATACAGTTGGCCTCGACATCGGCTCAGTTGTTCGTGTCCCACTGACGACGCCACACCGGCGACTGGGCACGTTCGGTATCGCTAGCCGCCCTGGGATTACCTACAGCACCGAAGACGTCGGCTTCTTACGGCTAATTGCGCGTGTGGTCGCGTTCGCCATTGATGACGGCCTCAATCTCAGGCGGGCGCAGGCTGCGCAAGCGGAATTACAACGGAACAACGACCGGCTCCAGTTGCTCCTGAATCTGTCGAACCGAATCACATCAAACCTTGAGCTTCGCGAGCTGTTGCGCGCCATATCCGCGAACGTCCGTGAAGTCATGCAGGGTGATGCTGTAGCCATCTTGCTGCCCGATGCAGCGTCGGGAAAGTTCAGGGTGTTTGCCATGGATTTTCCGCATGGCAAGGGGGTCTTCAGGGAAGGGCTGCTCGTTACATCACCCAAGGAAGTGCAGGACACTTTGAAACCGCTCGTCCTCGACTGGCGAGAGCGTGAAGAGCTCGCCTCTGAAGCATATCCTACCCCGGCTGCCGAAGGCGTGAAAGCTACTTGTATCATTCCACTCGTGAACCACGGTCGGGTGCTTGGACGGCTGTCGATTTCCCGAAGGACAGAGACTTCCTTCACGCCGGACGACGTCGAGTTCCTTAGCCAGGCTTCGGGCCAGATTGCCATCGCAGTTGAGAACGCTTTGGCCTATCGCGAGATTTCCGAACTCAAAGACAAGCTCGCCCAGGAGAAGCTCTATCTGGAAGAAGAGATTCGCAGCGAGATGAATTTTGAGCACATCGTTGGGAACAGCGCGCCGATAAGGTCCGTCCTTGAACTCGTTGAGACGGTCGCTCCCAGCGATTCCACCGTCTTGCTACTTGGCGAGACGGGAACGGGAAAGGAGTTGATCGCTCGCGCGATTCACGACCACAGCCAGCGCAAAGACCGCACCTTTGTAAAGCTCAACTGTGCTGCCATCCCGACGGGTCTGTTCGAGAGCGAATTGTTTGGACATGAAAAGGGAGCCTTCACCGGCGCGATCAGCCAAAAGCTCGGACGGCTGGAACTCGCCGACCATGGCACGCTGTTTCTGGACGAGGTTGGAGACGTCCCCCTAGAAATCCAGCCAAAGCTCTTGCGTGCTCTGCAGGAGCGCGAATTCGAGCGCCTGGGCAGCACCCGCACGAAGAAAGTAGACGTGCGGCTAGTAGCGGCCACCAATCGCGATCTCGAAAAGATGATCGCGGACCGTGAATTTCGCAGCGACCTGTATTACCGGCTGAACGTCTTTCCGATTCGCATCCCTCCTTTACGCGAGCGCAGGGAAGATATTCCGCTGCTGGCTCGCTACTTCGTCCAGAAGTTCGCTCAGCAGATGCAAAAGCAGATCGACGCGATCCCGGCGGCCGACCTGAAGGCCCTGACCGATTGCGACTGGCCGGGGAACATCCGGGAGCTGGGAAACTTCATCGAGCGGGCCGTGATCCTCACGCGCGGCAGGTCGCTGGAGGTGCCGCTCACGGAATTGCATCAGGCGAGCATCGATACATCTGTTGGTCACCTCGGCCCACGCGAGCGGGAAGAGATTGTCCAAATTGTGAAAGAAACGATCAGCGAGATGAATAACGGGAGTTCTAAAAGTGCCGCCAAAGAATCCGATGAGCAGCAGCGCCAGGAGATCATGCGTGTCCTGCGCGAGACCAAAGGTCGTGTTGGTGGTGCCGAAGGCGCTGCCGCGCGCCTGGGTATCCATCGTACGACACTGCTTTCTCGCATGAAAAAGCTCGGCCTGGATCCCAAAGAGTTTTCCTGACCTCACCATGCGGGTCGCTTCAATCCCGCTGCGGCGGCGCGTCACCCTTCGGGCCTCATCCCTACCTGCTCACTCAAATTACCCGAGTGCAAACTCTCTTCGGCTGCTGAAACTGACTTCGACAGTTTCGACACCGCAGTCCCCATCCTTGCCGCCCTGCATTGAATTTCAGTGAGTTACAGCGGCCGCACTTTGGCATGCGTGTTGCTCTTCTCAATACCGAGAAAGATGCTGTGGCAGAATGAGGATCAGGTGGTAATTGATTAGCGGAAGATATAGCGGCTCACCTTAGCAATGATCACACTATCTTGCGCTTTTGTAACTGCACCGAAATATAGCTCGGACGGTAGCTTGAGCTATAACAACACAATCTTGCGCTTGTCGCCTGCGACGAGCACATTATGATGTGGGCGCAGTTTGGCAATGCCGCTTATCAATTACATCAGGTGAAATCTATGCAATCCTTAGCGGTTTCGGTGTTGGATCTAATAGCCATGCAAGCAGGTGAGCCAGCGGGCAGCGCCATTGCGCGGTCGGTGGAATTGGCGCGGCACGTTGAGCAATTGGGATACAAACGCTACTGGGTGGCAGAACATCACTCCATTCAGGGACTGGCTTGCTCAGCCACACCAGTGCTGATCGGACATATCGCCGCTGCGACGAAAACGATTCGAGTGGGCAGCGGTGGAGTCATGCTGCCAAATCATGCACCGCTGGTGGTAGCGGAACAGTTTGGGACGCTGGAAGCAATCTATCCAGGGCGAATCGATCTGGGGCTGGGACGAGCTCCGGGAGCCGACGTTCAAACCATGCGCGCGTTGCGACACGCTTTGGCTCAAGACGGCGATGATTTTCCGGCGCTTCTTGAAGAGTTGCGCACATACTTGGGGCCTGAAAGACCGAGTCAAGATGTGAAAGCAATACCCGGACAAAACAGCAATGTGCCAATCACGTTGCTCGGATCGAGCGGCTTCAGCGCTCAATTGGCAGCAGCATCAGGCCTGCCGTTTGCGTTCGCAGCGCATTTGGCGCCCGAATCTTTGTATGCGGCAGCGCAGCTCTATCGAGAGCGCTTCCGGCCAAGCCAGGTATTACGGAAACCGTATCTGCTCGTTGCGGTGCAGGTGATTGCGGCGGAGACAGATGCGGCAGCTCGGCGATTGTTCACTACTGCACAGCAGCGTTTTCTACGAGCGATTCGGGGCGAGCCGGTGGAATTGTTACCTCCCGTCGATTCAATGGACCACCTATGGCATGACGCAGAGCGAGCGGCTGTGGAGAACAGATCGCGCGCAGCGATCGTGGGATCGGATGTAACCGTGCAGGCTGGGCTGGAGAAACTGGCGAGTGATACGCGTGCCGATGAGGTGATCGTTATGACGGACACGTATGAGCACAGTGAACGGATTGACTCATATCAACGCGTGGCTCGCATTGCCGCGAAAATCAAATTGGCGCCGAATGTCGCGGCATAGCTTTTTACCTATCGCGCTGCCCACAGACAATTCGCGAGCGGCAGAAAGTTCTTGAACAGATCGAAAGCTTCGACGAGACGAGAGTAACGGTTCATTCGTGAGTTTTCGCGAAGCTCGGAGTTACAAATGCGCGCAATGGTTTTCGACCGTTACGGTGAGCCAGATGTCATGAGCTTGAGGGACGTGCCGGTCCCGGAGCCGCAAGATGGTGAAGTATTAATCCGGGTCGGCTATTCGGGTGTCAATCCAGCCGACTCCAAACAACGCGCGGGCCACGTCGCACGTGCGGGCTATCTAGACTTCGCCCTTCCATTCGTCACCGGCATGGATGCCGCCAGTGTCGTGGAGCGAACGGGGGCGAATGTCACCGAATTCAGGGAAGGGGATCGCGTGATCACATGGTGCCCACCAGACGGGAAGACCTGGGGCAGCTATGCGGAATTCGTTCGTGTTTCCGTGAGGAATGTCTCCCCAATGCCAGGGAGCCTGAATTTCGCCCAAGCGGCCGCTGTTCCCGTTGCGTCGCTGACCGCCTTTCAGTCTCTCTTCCATACAGAAAAGGGCAGCATGATCCCCGGCCAGAGGGTGCTCATAAACGGGGCGGCGGGTGGTGTCGGCAGCTTCGCCGTACAATTTGCGAAGAGCGGAGGATTGCTGGTGGCAGCGACTTGCGGCACCGCCAACGTGGCGTACGTCAGAAGCCTCGGCGCTGAGCGTGTAATTGACTACAAGACCGAAGACGTATGCCGAGCCGTTCGTGACTGGTCGGCTGAGGGCGTTGATGTCGTACTGGACGCCGTAGGGCCCGCTACCTTGCCTGAGGCGTTGGACATGCTCCGGCCCGGCGGCCGGCTGATCAGCATCTTCACAATGACCGCAGACGGTGATATCGAGCGCGATCGGAATGAAGCCGAGCGGCGAGGCTTTCGCAAGATCATTTCGATCATCGACTATGAGCGAGCTCGGGACTCGATGAGGGAGATCACCCATTTGATTGATGGTGGATTGGTGCGCGTACCTCCGATCGATGTGCTTCCACTGGAGGACGCTGCCCGAGCGCATCGGATGATCGAGACTGGCCACGTCCGCGGGAAACTGGTTCTCAAGGTCGCCGAGCTTTCCGCTTGATCGCGTGGGTTCGATCTTAGCGGTCAACCTTCTCAAAAGATTCCTCCGTGGGACTGGAGTAAGTACACGGCGAACGTGGTTTCTGTCCTATCGCGAGATCAGTACTGACAAGCGTGCAACTGGCGTTTCCAAGACATAATGCAAAGGAACTGGTCATCCGATGTGTTGATGACGATACCGCCAATGGCCGGGCAGTCGATAAGAGCCATGGCATCGAGTTAATCAGGGCTGCGCCATCGTCGCCTGGCGTTTCTGGCAGCGTCGTCAGTTTCTGCACGACGTGCGAATGTCGCGCATCACGCCCAACGAACTCCTGAACTTCATTGAAGGAGGCCTGAATCCCCTCATCGTCGATCTGCGGCACCCTCTAGACACGCTGCATGATCCCCGGGTCATTCCCGGCGCCATTCGGCCGGCGCCGGACGAACTCGTCGCGCGACAAGATCAGATTCCGCGCGACCGTGAACTCATTTTGTACTGCACGTGACCGAATGAAGCTTCGAGCGCCAGGTTGGCGCTCAAACTACGAAAGATGGGGATTAAGTGCGTCAGGCCGCTGTTAGGCGGTTTCAGCGAATGGAAACGGCTCGGATATCCGCTTGAAGATGCGACCGAGAGGATCGGCAGGCATTCAACGGTAGCATCGGCTTGGTGGCCTCGCCTAGGCCAAAAATAATATGGCCGAGGTTTGGGAAGGCTTCGTTCTCGGCCGAGTCGGAGGTGGTGAAGGATCACTTGATCGGCTCATTTCGGAAGGACCGGACGTAACCAAAAAGGAGGATGTTGATGAAGCGCGCTACAGCCGCAGAGGGAGACCGTTCAGATGCCTGGGCCGTTTTGCTGGCAGGGGGTGACGGGACTCGCCTGCAAAGCCTGACCCTCAAGATCGCAGGCGACTCAAGGCCGAAGCAGTTCTGCCGCGTCTTCGGGGGCAAAAGCTTGCTGGGTCACACCAGAGAACGCCTCCGTCCGATCTTCTGCGAGGATCGAACCATGTTCGTTGTGACGAGGGCACACGAGGCGTTTTACAAGGAAGAACTCTCTGACGCCGATACCTCCCTGGTCGTGGCGCAACCGGCGAATCGCGGGACCGGGGTAGCTATCATCGCGGCACTCCTTCGAGTTCTGCAATACGGCGCTGATTCAGTCATTGCCTTCTTTCCTTCCGACCACTACTTCGCGGACAACGCGGCGTTCGCGGCGACGGTACAATCGGCCATCGGCCTCGCCAGAAGGCACACCGAGTCACTCATTCTGATAGGCGCGGAGCCTCGATGGCCGGAGATCGAGTACGGGTGGATAGAACCGGGAGCGACGATGACTCATGGAGGCACCCCCCCGTTGCTCAGAGTGAGTCGTTTTTGGGAGAAGCCGCCACTCGCCAAGGCGCGCGAGCTGATGAGGGCGGGCGGCCTGTGGAATACCTTCGTCACCATCGGCCAGGCGGGCGCGTTCCTGGAATTGCTTTACTCTACGGCTCCGGATGCCGTGGCCGAGATTGCGGCCGCGCTTGCGCAAGGCGACCTTGACGGCGCCTATCGTGACTTGGACACAATAGATTTCTCGAAGGATGTGCTGAGCGTAAAGCCGCATCGGTTGATGGTCTTGCCGGACGCCGCTTCGGGATGGGCCGATTTAGGCGATCCAGGCCGCGTGATCGAGACGTTAGTCCACAATCAAATCGAGCCGGAGTGGCTGCGTGAAATGCGCGGGTCTGGGGTTACGATTGCCCGCGGTTCGTCACTTGCGCAGATGCGCTCAGCAATGTGCGGAGGGATCAATCATGATTAACCTTTGGTGCTAGTCAGCACTATAAGCTGAACTCGGCAATCGAGAGATGAATGCTGCCATCTTCATCGGCCTGTAAACCAGACCATTGTGCCAGAACATTGAACATCGCCATCGTGTAGGCCAAACGCATCTCGAAATAGGCCCAAACACGATGCATCACTTTCTTGAAATGATTAACCAAGGTCAGCATCGAGAGCATCGTCTCAATCATCATGCGATCGTTCCACGCTCCGCGCCGACAAATCTTCAGATTCGCAGGATCGCCTGCAGTGGCGTGAAAAGCTTGATCCGCCAGCACGATCATCTCATTCTCATACTACCGAATCAGCGGCTGAAAAGTGTTGTCAGCGACGTTAGCGGTCGCACAGTCCCAGGCCACCACCAACCCTTCTTGGTTGAGCAGCAAGCAGAGCTTGCCGCCGACGATCCAACGATAGTTCGACAAGCCTTTCTTCCCGATTTGCTGTGGCGTGCGATCTTCCCGAATCGGATGGATCAATTCTATCCCGTAGCTATCAATCACACCCAAGACGGTCGGGGCAGCCAGAAAATGCGTCGTCAAACCGCGATGCGTTTTGAACAAGCGAAACAAGCGTGTGCGCTCCGGCAAGCGAGGACGCTATGCGCCGAATAATCTCCATCTTCTTGCTTCTGGTTTTTGCCGCTAGTGTTGCCGAGGCGCAAACTTCCAGTTCCGCCGCCTCATATTTCACTCGCGCCAAACTGCGCCTGGCGCAAGGCGACTTGGACGGCGCGATTAGTGATTTCGATTTAGCGCTGGTCTTCAATCCGCGCCTGGCTGATGCTTACTGCAATCGCGGAGTGGCCCGCTATCAGAAAGGCGATTTCGCCCGCGCCATCGCAGATTTCGACAAGGCCCTCGAACTCAGCCCCCGCTCTGCCATGATCTATAACAATCGGGCGAACGCGCGTCTGGCCGGGGGAGACGTCGAAGGAGCGCTGGCCGATTACACCCAAGCCATTGAAATCAAGCCGCATTTCACCGAAGCCCTCTACAATCGGGCCAACATCCGGCAAGTCGAAGGCGACCTTGCGGGCGCGATTGATGACTTTACTGCCGCGCTCAAGGAGAACCCGAAATTGATTGCGGCTTACAACAATCGGGGCAACGCACGTTACAGCGCTGGAGATCTAGATGGCGCGGTTGCTGATTACACGAAAGCCATCCACCTCAGCCCGCGCTCAAGCATCAATAACGATCAGAGCCAAAGGCTCCTATCTCTTAATTAGAGTTGTTGTGATGTTTACGCTCAACAACTTAACCTAAAATTCCAGAGTCCAGCACAGACTCCTAAAATAACGTTGTATAAATCAAGGTCATGCATTCGTAAACGA
>Ga0070707_100000935_pt1 | contig 29005 bp, 35 predicted proteins | sample KBSK5502metaG_FD_65468 | JGI IMG/M metagenome (GOLD analysis project Ga0070707, IMG submission 65468) | Corn, switchgrass and miscanthus rhizosphere microbial communities from Kellogg Biological Station, Michigan, USA - KBS K5-50-2 metaG | ecosystem: Host-associated > Plants > Roots >... | reverse complement strand
CCGATCAATCGCGGTGTCGAGATCGACAGCGAAGTCGCCGACGGAATACAGAGCGTCATCCTCGCTCAAGTCACCAACGGCCTAGCTGTCCGCATGGCCGTTCTCTATCTCTGCGGAGGAATTTCGACATGACCGCAAAACCGTGGCCCTTCGATCAGCCGCCGAACGGCGCGGCGATAACGCTTAAAAAGATTATTTCGGGCGAGCAGCCAATCTTGTTCGTGAGCCATGATCAGGAAGATCACGGCTGGCAGTTTTTGAGCGGGGATTCTTTCGCCGCGGATGATTCAGCGGTAATAGCTTTGAAGGAAATCGTCGAACTCGACCCGACTACTCTTCCGCTGGCTGATTTGCCACCTGGATGGATCGCTACACGTCGTAGCGCGAATGCGGCATGGGAAAGGAGAGAGCGAGAATGAGCGCGACTCTTATTCGCAACGGCCGCGTGATTGATCCCGCGAACAGGCGCGATGAAATTGTCGATCTTGCAATTGTCGATGGAAAAATCGCGAAGTCTGCGCCGAAGGATGCGGAAGTAATCGACGCGAAAGGTTTGATCGTCGCGCCCGGTTTGATCGACATCCACGTCCATCTGCGCGAGCCGGGATTTGGTCACAAGGAAACGATCGCGTCCGGCGCGCGCGCCGCTGCAACCGGTGGATTTACGACAATTGTTTCCATGCCGAATACATCGCCGGCCGCGGATAATCCGGCGACGATCGCCTGGATCAAAGATCGAGCAGCGGATGCGGCCTGCGTGAATGTTCTGCCGACCGGCGCGATTTCGAAAAACATCGCCGGCGAAGAACTCGCGCCGATTGGTTCGTTAGGCCAGGCCGGCGTCGTTGCAATCACTGATGATGGTCACTGCGTGCAGAACCACGAGCTGATGCGGCGCGCGGTCGAGTATGCGCGCATGGTGGGTTTGCCGGTGCTCGATCATTGCCAGGATTACAATCTGGTCGGCAACGGCGTGGTCAACGAAGGTTACTGGAGCATCTTGCTCGGTTTGCCAGGCTGGCCGGCCGCGGGCGAAGAAGCGATCGTGATGCGAAACATTTTGCTCGCCGAACTTTGCGATCATCACATTCATTGCCAGCACATCAGCGCCGCCGGAAGCATTCGATTGCTTCGCGAAGCGCGGAAACGCGGCGTGAAAATCAGCGGCGAGGTCTGTCCGCACCACATCGCGCTGACGGACGAGGCGATCCAGGATTTCGACACAAATTACAAAATGAATCCGCCGTTGCGCTCGAAAGCAGACGTCGACGCAATTCTCGAAGGAATCGCCGACGGCACATTGTCGATCTTGTGTTCAGACCACGCGCCCCACGCTGAGTTCGAAAAAGAAGTCGAGTTCGATCAGGCCCCGTTCGGAATTGTCGGGCTCGAAACCGAGCTTGGATTGTTCATCGACTTGCTTGTCCACAAACACCGCAAGATCGACATCAAACGGTTGATCGCGATGTACACAGTCGAGCCGGCGAAGTTGCTGAAGCTCGAAGCCGGAACGTTGTCGGTCGGAGCGACGGCCGACGTCACGCTGATCGATCCCGACCTCGAATGGACGGTCAGAATCGACAAGTTTGAATCGGCTTCGCGTAATTCGCCGTTTGACGGCAGGAAATTAAAAGGCCGCGCCGTGCGGACGATCGTCGGCGGAAAAACGGTTTGGAAATTATCCTGAATAACCGCCGCTGATGTAGCTCTCCAAATGCGCAATGGTCGCGCTTTGGCAGGAGATCACGTGCTTGACCAGGTCGCCGATTGAAATCACGCCGATGACTTTGCCACCGTCGACCACGGGAAGGTGACGAATATGTTTCTCGGTCATTAACCGCAAACAATCATCCACGCCATCCTGCGGCTTAGTGGTTGTAACATCCTTTGACATGATCTCATCCACCCGCGTTTCTTTCGATGATTTGCCGCGGATAAAAACTTTCCGGGTGTAATCACGCTCCGAAATAATCCCAACCAGCTTCTCGCCCTTCATCACCAGCAGCGCGCCCACGTTCTTCTCTGCCATCATTTCGATCGCTTTGAACACCGTCGCGTCCGGCGCGACCGAAAAGACCTTGCCGTCCTTCTGATTCAGAATTGCGCCGATATGTCCGCCTACGTCCATGGCTTTGAGAAAGGGAAACCAAAATACAACACCGCTAGTCCGGCTGGCAAAGGGATTCTTGCGAAGTCCGGGCGACTAGTTAGCCGCAAATTTTCGATCAATCAGGCTTTGCAAATATTCGCCGATCGCCGGTTGATCGAGGCGCTGGATAACTTCGTTCAAAAAGCCGGAGACGATGAGGCGCTGCGCCGCCTTCGTTGGAATCCCACGTGAACGAAGATAGAACATTTCGTCTTCGTTGATCTGGCCGGAAGTCGCGCCGTGGGTGCAACGGACGTTGTCGGCGAGAATTTCCAAGCCCGGCATCGAGTTCGCTTCCGAGTCGTCGCTCAGCAAGAGATTGCGAACCTTTTGATAGGCATCGGTGAAATGGGCGTGCGGCTCGACGCGAATGAGTCCGCCAAATGTGCAACGCGCTTTGTCGTCGAGCGCGTTTTTAAAAAGAAGATCGCTCGCCGTATGCGGCGAGATGTGATCCTGCAGCGTCCGGGCGTCGAATTCCTGTTCGTTCGTCGCCACACCGACCGCGAGCAAATCGCTGCGCGCGCCTTCGGCGATGAGGCGACTCAAACTTTCGAACCGCGAATAGCGCGAACCGAGATTCAAATTCAAACTCATAGCCAAGGCGTCATGATCGACCGTGGTTGAATTCATCTGGAGCGCGATCGCGTTGCTGCTCCACTCCTGCGCACAGACGTAATTAATCTTTGCGCCTGGACCGGCGATTAGATCGTTCACGCCACACGCGAATCCCGGCGCGTTGCGATCGCACGAACGGAAATGCTCGATCACGGTGACTTTTGCGAGCTCGTCTGTGACCAGAAGCAAGTGCGGGAAGATCGACATGTTGTCGTGGCGCAACCAATGGAAGATTTCGATTGGCTGTTGGATCTCGATGCCGCGCGGCACGAAGAGAAACGTGCCGTTTGAAACAAGCGCTTGATGCAACGCCGCGAACTTGGCTGAGCCGAGCGTCGCTTCAGTCGACATGAAATATTTTCGGAAGAGATCGGCGTGCTCGACCATGGCGCGCTCGAGCGGTTGAAAAATCACGCCGCGCTTTTTGAGATCATCCGAAACAATTGTGCGCTCGACGAGTTGGTCGTTGGCGAAAATCATTCGGGCCGCGAACTGATCGAGACCGATCGAGTACTTCAGAATATTTTTGCGATCGTCCTCTGAAAGCTGGCCAGGAATTTTAAACGGCCCAAGATCGAGAAGACCGACATTCGAAAATCGCCACGGTTGATCTTTACGCGTCGGGCACGGAATCGACTCGAATTTTTGCCAGGCTGCGTGCTGTTGCTCCCGGAACCAATTTGGCAAATCGCGCTCGACGGGGCCGGAGAGAATTCCGGTTTTCTGAGATTGTTCTTCTGTCGTTAAAGCCATCTTCTGAACAAGTCGGCGCTCATAGAGCGCCGCTACAACAAATGCGTCGGACTAACCGACCGAGCCTTCCATCTCGAGCTCGATCAAACGTTTTAGCTCGACCGAGTATTCCATCGGAAATTGGCGGACGAGATCATTGACGAATCCGTTCACGCTCAAACTCATCGCCTGGGCTTCGCTCAGGCCGCGCTGTTGCATATAAAAAATCTGCTCGGCGCTGACCTGCGATACGCTCGCTTCGTGTTGGACGGCGTTGCCAGTACCGCGAACGGTGATAGCCGGATAGGTGTCGGTTCGCGAGGTCGCATTGATCAAGAGCGCGTCGCACTCGGTGTTGTTCTTGCAATGCTTGAGGTGCTTCGGGACATGAACGAGTCCGCGATAGGTGGCGCGGCCGGTGCCGACCGAGATCGATTTCGAAATGATGTTCGAAGTCGTTTCATCGGCGGCGTGAATCATTTTCGCGCCGGTGTCCTGATGCTGACCGTTACCGGCGAGCGCGATGGAGAGGACTTCGCCGCGCGATTTGCGGCCTTTCAACACAACGCCCGGATACTTCATCGTCAATCGCGAGCCAATGTTGCAGTCGATCCACTTTATCTCGGAGTCTTCGTGCGCGAGTCCGCGTTTGGTGACCAAATTGAAAACGTTAGCCGACCAATTTTGCACGGTGATGTATTGGATCTTCGCGCCCTTGAGCGCGACGAGCTCGACCACTGCGCTGTGCAGCGTCGTGGTCTCGAACTTCGGCGCGGTGCACCCTTCCATGTAAGTCACTTCGCTGCCTTCGTCGGCAATAATGAGCGTTCGCTCGAATTGTCCGAAATTTTCCGCGTTGATTCGGAAGTAAGCCTGAAGCGGATGTTTCACTTTCACGCCGGGCGGAACGTAGATAAACGAGCCGCCGCTGAACACGGCCGCGTTGAGCGCACTGAATTTGTTATCGGCAATCGGGATAACTTTGCCGAACCATTTCCGGAAAATTTCCGGATGATGTTTCAGGCCTTCGGTGGAGCCGACGAAAATAACGCCCTGCTCGCCGACCGCTTTCTTGATGTTGGAGTAAACTGCTTCGCTGTCGAACTGTGCTTCGACGCCGGCGAGAAATTTTCGCTCCTGCTCGGGAATGCCGAGCCGCTCAAACGTGCGCTTGATGTCTTCGGGTACTTCTTCCCAAGTCCGTTTGGCCGCATCGCCAGACGCAAGGTAATAGCGGATTTTGTCGAAATCGATCGCCTCGAGATCTTTGCTGGCCCAATGGGTCGGCAACGGTTTCTCGAGAAAGGTTTTCAGACCGCGCAGGCGAAATTCGCGGACCCAATCCGGATCATCTTTTGCATCGGAAATATATTGAATGGTCTTTTCGCTCAGGCCACTCCCCGCGTCTTTGGCGTAATCAACTTTGTAATGAAAATCGCCTTTGTTCCGATCGATATCGACTGCTTTGGTTTCAGGTTTCATTGTCGATCCTATCTGGTTACTGCCATTTCGCCGGCAGACTCGCGTGCCCAATCGTAGCCGCGCTCCTCCAATTCGAGCGCCAATTCTTTCCCGCCGCTCCGCACGATGCGGCCCGCCACCATAACATGCACGTGGTCCGGCACGATATAATTCAAAAGTCGTTGGTAATGCGTGATCAGAAGAATACCGAGCCCCGGTCCGCGCATCATGTTGACGCCGCGCGCGACAATCTTGAGCGCGTCGATGTCCAGACCGCTATCGGTTTCATCGAGCACGGCGTATTTCGGCTCGAGCATCGCCAGTTGTAAAATTTCCGTCCGCTTTTTCTCGCCGCCGGAAAAACCTTCGTTGACCGCGCGCGAAGTAAATGAGCGATCCATCCCGAGCAGCTCCATTTTTTCGTAAAGCTTGGCGTAATATTCGGTCGCTTCGAGTTCTTCGCCTTCGGGCAAGCGCGATTGCAATGCCGCGCGCAAGAAGTTCGCGATCGTCACTCCCGGAATTTCGCTCGGATACTGAAACGCGAGAAACAATCCTTTTCGTGCGCGGTCGTCGGGTTCAATTCCGAGGACATCTTCGCCGTCCATGGTGATCTTGCCCTTGGTGACCTGATAATCAGGATGACCGGCCATGACCTTGGCGAGTGTGCTTTTGCCGGAGCCGTTCGGCCCCATGATCGCATGCACTTCGCCGCGCGGAACGGCCAGACTCAGGCCGCGGACGATCTGCTGGTCGCCGATCGCGACATGGAGATTTTCAACACGAAGGTCATTCATAAAGGAGGGATCAAAAATATAAGGCGATTCGGGCGGATTGCGAACGACATTTCATCCCGTAAACCCCGTTATCGGAGAGCCATGTTGGCACACAAAACGTTTATAATTTCTATTAAATCGGGCATCCCGATTGCTGCAATAGGGGCGTGGACTCGGACAACAAATCAACCCGTAAAACGCGTAAATCCGTCTCGAAGGAATCGCTTTCGAAAGCGACCAGCGAACTGAACAATTTGCTCCAAATCATCTCCGGCACCAGCGCGGAGATCGGCAATCTCTGGGAAGGCCAAGAAGGCTCGGAGCAATATCTCAGCATGCTGCGCTCGAGCATCGATCGCGCGGAAGCAGTCGCGGCACAGTTGGCGGAGCAAGCTGGGGGCACGGATGAAAGAATGCTGATGCATCCGGAACTCGCGACATTTTTGAAGCCAAAAGCGATCACCGAAATTCCGCGCGCAAAACCCACAATCCTCGTCGTCGATGACGAGCCGATGGCGCTTGTGCTGATCAAGCGATTGCTTGGCGAAGCGGGTTATCAGGTGGTCACGGCGCAATCAGGATTTGAAGCTCTTGATTTTTTCCGCCGGCAGCCGCACGCGTTTCAATTGATCCTGCTCGACCTGAACATGCCATTTATGGACGGCGAAGAAACGTTCCAGCGGCTTCGCGAAATTCGCGCCGATGTTCCGGTTGTTCTCTGTACTGGATTTATTCAACGCGATCGACTCGATCGTTTGATGAACGCGGGAATCGCCGGATTTCTGCGCAAACCGCTCGCGCCGGATGAAATCGTCGACCACGTGCAGTCCGTTTTCGCGAGCTTGAAATATTCGCAGACCGACGGCGCCAGCCAAGAAGGCACTCCGCTAGCCGGCTGATTTATCGAGCGATGAAAGCACGACCGCGCGCTCGAACCATCGATAAATTTTACGACAACCGGCTCTTCCAAGGAGTCGATGTCGACGTTATCGAACGGATCACACCGAAAATTGAAGTGCGGCGGAAAAAGCCGGGCGAAATAATTTTCCGCGAGGGCGAGCCCGGCGATTCGCTCTACCTGGTTGGGCAAGGCAGCGTGAAAATCGCGAAGGGGGCAAGCCCGACCGATTACGAGGTCCTCGATTACGTCGATCAGGGAAATTTCTTTGGCGCGATGGCGCTTCTCGGCGGCGAGCCCCACTCAACTACGGCTACCGTAGTTGAGCCGGCGCTGATCGGCGAACTAAAGGAAAACACATTTCAGGAAATCCTCGAACTGTCTCCGAGCCAATTGCACATGAATTTTCTCCGCGCCGTTACGGCGCGCATCCGCAGTGCAAACGCGCATTTCATGCGCGAAACGATCCGCGCCGAACGCCTCCGCGTCGCCGGGGCGCTCGCGAGCGCGATGATTCAGGACTTGAAAAATCCGGTCTGCATCGCCCGTTGCTGCTCCGATTTGATCGCAGCGGAATCGGCCGACGGACATTTGCGCGAGCTGAGCAAAATGCTCACCGACACGGTGAACGGCATTCTCGGCATGACTCTGGACCTGCTCGATTACACGCGCGGTTCGATTCTGGTGAACAAAAAAACCGTCACAATTTGGCGATTGCTCGACGAGCTGAACCGTCAGGTGTTGCATCTTCTGCGAAGCAAGAACATCGAATTTGTTAAACACATCCGCTACCAAGACAACATCGACATCGATCTCGGCCGCTTCGCGCGTGCGCTCGGCAGCGTGATCGAGAACGCGATCGACGCGATGCCGCGTGGCGGTGTTCTCACATTCACCAGCGATCTGATCGAAGATCACGTCGCGTTACGAATCTCCGACACTGGGGCGGGGGTCGCGCCCGAACTAGTGCCGACGTTGTTCGAACCTTTTGAGCGCTCCGATAACTCGCACACGAACGGCATCGGCCTGGCTGTGACCAAAGCGATTGTCGACGCCCACAACGGCAAAATTTCGTTCAAGAGCGTCCTCGACAAAGGCACCACCGTTGATATTCGACTGCCGAAACCGGCCGGCGAATAATTGGCTGCCCCGCTTGGATTCGAACCAAGAATAACGCCTCCAAAGGGCGCTGTGTTACCGTTACACCACAGGGCAACGTCAGCGAAGTTCGAACGCTGATTCGCTGCCAACGGTAGCGCGCACAATTGCCGGCGCAATCTACTGCTTTTTCTCCGGCTCAACTTTCGGAACTTTCTTCCAGTTCTCGAGTTTTCCCTGAAACGCTTCCACAAACGCATTTACTTCCGCGGCGTCGGAGTTGAAATCGGAAACGCGAACGTCGCCGACGGCGACGCAGCTGGAGAAGCTGTTCCCGCTGGTGAAGATGTCGACGCTCCACTCGCGACGGCTGTCGGAGTTGGCGACGGCGAAATCGTCGGTGTGGGACTCGGCGTTGGGGTGGGGGGCGGCGGAATAATATTTTCCCAATGATGCAGCGGTGCCGAGGCTCCACCGATTTCGTCGACAAGTTTTTGGCAAATGCCCTGCAATTTCTCCAAATCCGGCGGACCAAATTGCGGATCGGCCGTTCCGGGAAAAATCAGATACGTCACTTTAAGATCACTGACCGGCCGATTATAAGGCGTGGTTTGGGGATTAATTTGTTTCCCGATCCGATAAGATGCTTCGCCGACCTTATCGTTCGGTCCGATGTCGCCGACGATCGCCGGATAAATCGCGTCTCCATAAATCACCACCGCATAATCGCCTGTCTTGGCCGCATCCTTTCCATGCGCGAACGCGCCGGGAATCACGATGTAGGGATCGGCCAGCCCGATCAGAAAGCTATATTTCTTCAGCGTCGTCACTTCCGCGCGCAATTGTGTAATCGCGTTTCGCAAATCACGTCTTCGATCGGCCGATGTCGTCCGGGCGTTGAATTCGTCTTCGGCCTTTTTCAATCGCTCTTCAGTTCCAGCGAGATACGGATTCGGCGCCGCGGCATTTTTTTTCGGCCACTTAAAACTCGTGAACGGTTTGAAATTCGTCGGCGCGCCGGTTCCAACCGGCATCCGGTCACCGTCCGATCCATCCGCATCGACGTCCATGTCCGCCTGGAGCAAGAGCGCTTTGCGATGAGTTTGCGGGTGCTGCAATTGCAAAACTGTCTGGCAATCGAAAAAGTTATGGCGCGAAAGAAGGAGATCGAGTCGCGCGAGATTTTCTCGGAGCATTTTCACTTTCGTGTTGTAAAGCTCCGCGTAAAGCGGCGAGACCGAATCGGGACCGACCATCGCGCTCAGGCCGGGCAGTAATTCGGGCAATCGCGGCGTGATCTTCGCTAATTCCTCAATCGTTCGATTCGGTGTCGGCACGCGCGCATTCAATTTTAGATCGAGCACGTAACTTTCCGGATCGACTCGCTCGGTTGAAGCGTCCGCGCCGGGCGTTGTTTCGACGCTCGAATGGAGCGTGATGCCGCTAAAAAGACGCCCGGTGTCCAGTTTGCCGCCAATCGGCGGTGGGCGCGTCGGTGCCGGCTCCGGCGTCGGCGAAGTAGTGGGAGCCTCCCGCGACGGGAAGTATTGCAATCGCTCCTGCGAAATCCAGCGATACAAAATCGCCGCGAAGATTAACGCCCCCAGAAGCAGCACCAATCTTCGCAACGTCGCCAGACTCGATTTCGCCACGGATTACTTTTTCAGCCAGGCGACAATCGCGACGACGATCCCGATCACGCTCAAGATCGACATCATACCGGCCGGCATCACTTTACCGGTGCGAATCAGCTTTGGAACGAATTGCGCCGCGAGCAAAAGCGAAACGATGAAAGCGGTCGCGAGCCCGACTGTGCGATGATCCGTCAACAAAAATGCGGCGATGAGCAGCAATAGGCCGGTGATCGCGCCGGCGATGATTGATGGGACACTGCCCGCTTTCACGTAACCGATGATCCCGCCGATGATCGTCAGTGCTCCGAAAACGATGAAGTAAATCTTGGTCGCGTCCATTTTGAGGTAGCGCACTCGTAATCCAACCGCGCGGCACTGTCCAGCGACGCGATTCCCAATCTCGCTGCCCGGCTTCCCCAGGTGCACTCGCTTCTGCTCGGCACCTCCCGCCGTAAGTTGGCTCCCGCCAACGCCGCGATTATTCCGTCCCGAGGTCTTCGATTCTGATCACCGGATGAATTTCCCATCCGCTCGCGCGCCACGGATGATGATAACCGTCTTTACTGAACCAACTGATGTCCGAACCGACGTCGCTGTCTGGTTTGTTGTGTTCGTCGTCCCACATCAAGTAACCGGTCACGCGAATTTTGTGCGCTTTGCTTCCGGTTGCAGCAAAACTGTTGTCGGGCAGACGCAGAAACGCGGCCAGTTTTTGAATGCGGATTCCGCTCCGATAAAGCAACGCCTCGGTGTGCGGCGTAATTTCACAAATGACCGGCGTCGGGTCTCCAACTTGCGCGGAATGATCCACCGGCGCGGGCGATAATTCCAAATGCCAGTCGAGAAATTCTTTGCTTCGACAATTTGTCGTTTCCGGAATCGGCGATTGATAGGCATTCACCAGCCAGCCAGTCACAGAAACGATCTGTTTCTCCAATTCTGCGACTTTGTCTTTTTCCTCCGGACTCAAATAGCGCCGGTGTTTCTTTCCAATTTGCCGATCGTCCTCCGCGACTCGAGCGAGGAAGGAAGCTGGATCGAATGAAGCTGCCGCTTTGTCGGTCGGAGTCGCCGCCCGGTTCTTCTGGCGATTGCGTTCCTGGCCGTCCTGGGTTTTCGCCGCGCCTTCCAATTTCGTCGCGCAATCCCAACCCGTAAGATCGACATCGCGAAGTTCTGGCAGCTGAGCCCTCGCGCTGATCGAAAACGAAAACAAAAAAAGAAAGGCGATGCGACTGGCCATCACGGGCGCGGATTCTACTTGGCCAATGCCAGAACACAACGCGTCTGCTACATTCGGCGGTGCACGCGTTTCATTATTGCGACGGAAAACTTTACTGCGAAGATGTCGATCTTGCGCAGGCCGCGGAAAAATTCGGCACGCCGCTCTATATATATAGTGCGAGCACGATCCTGGATCACTACACCCGCCTCGATGCTGCGCTCACTCCGCTCGATCACCTGATCTGTTACGCGGTCAAAGCGAATTCCAACCGCGCGATCTTGAAATTACTCGCCGAGTCCGGCTCTGGATTCGACATCGTTTCCGGCGGCGAACTTTTCCGCGCGATTCAAGCCGGCGCCGATCCGAAAAAAATTACGTTCGCGGGTGTCGGCAAAGGACGCGAAGAAATCGAATACGCGCTCGAGCAGGGTGTTCATAGTTTCAACGTCGAGAGCGAAGCCGAGCTGGAGGTCATCGACAAAATAGCCGCCGCAAAAAAGACGCGCGCGCCGATCGCCTTGCGCGTAAACCCCGATGTCGATCCACACACACACGCCTACATCTCGACCGGCTCGCACGAGAACAAATTCGGGATTGCGCTCGCCGACGCGACGCGCGTTTACGAGCGCGCCGCAAAGATGAGCAACACCGACATCGTTGGCGTGCAAATGCACATCGGCTCGCAAATTACCGAAGCGGGACCATTTGCGCTCGCAATCAACAAAGTCGCGCCGCTGGTGCGCGATCTGAAATCGAAATACAAAATCGAATTCTTCAGCATCGGCGGCGGTTTCGGAATTATTTACCGACGGGCGCTCGAAAGCGGGTCTGGCAAATGGTGGCACGATCACGGCGGCGAATCCTCTGCCTTCAGCGTGCGCGATTACGCCAACGCTGTCGTTCCGCCACTGCGCGATCTCGGCGTTCGCATCCTGATCGAACCCGGCCGCTTTCTAATCGGCAACGCCGGCGTTTTACTAACGCGCGTCCGCTACGTCAAAAAATCCGGCACAAAAACATTCGCGATCGTCGATGCGGCAATGAACGACCTGATTCGCCCGGCCCTTTATCAGAGTTACCACGAGATCGTGCCGGTTGAAGAAGGCAGGGATGATTCACCGAATCGCCCGCTCGAAAAGATCGACATCGTCGGGCCGGTCTGCGAGTCGGGCGATTTTTTTGCGCTCGATCGCGAAATGGTCACGCTGCGCGAGGGCGATCTGCTCGCAATCATGAGCGCCGGCGCCTATGGATTCGTGATGGCATCGAATTACAACTCCCGCCCGCTGCCGGCGGAGGCGCTGGTCCGCGGCGATAAAGTCTCGCTTATCCGGAAACGCCAGACCCAAGAAGATCTTATCCGCGACGAAGTCGGGTAGTTGCAGACTTTCGTTTCCTGCATAAATACTGCTTCCCCCTCAAATCTAATGAAACGACTGCTCCTCCTCATCGCCTCATTGTCGATCATCGCCGTTGGCGCGCACGCGAAGGACAATATCCCCAAAGGCGAATGGATCGTCCTCGTCGGGGGTCCGTCGTTGAAACAGTGGGAGCAATACAAGGCTCAGCCGCACGATCATTGGTGGGCCAATTTTGTTCGTGCCGCGCGTCTGCGCACCGAACAATTGCGCGATGGTCTCGGCCCGGACGCGCCGATCACGTGGCTCGTTTACAAGCAAGGTTATCTCGATCGCCAACCACAGGAAAATCAGGACCTGATCGGGTTGATCGAGACGGTGCGGGCCAAGTTTAACCTGAACCTCGTTTGGTTTAAAAACGGGCAGGACGTCATCAATTATCTGAACAACGGCAAGGATCGGAAACATCTCAAGGTCGCGGGCTTTGAATATTTTGGTCACTCCAACCGCGCGTGTTTCATGTTCGATTACAGCAGCAACGTGGACAGCTCGGCCAAATCGTTCCTTCACGAATCGCAGTTGCGTCAGATCAATGGCACGATCTTCGCCAAGAACGCCTACATCCAAAGCTGGGGCTGTCACACCGGCGAGGAGATGAGCGATTGGTGGTACCGCGCCACCGGCACCAAAATGATCGGCGCGCTCGGCAAAACCCAGTTCATGATGGAAGAGCTGCCGGTTCTAACTTCGCCCGGCGGCAAATGGGTCACCGCGTCCGAGAAATTGCAGAAGACCAACTGAGTTTTCGTCATTCGCATTCGATTCGAATTTCGGATTGACCGAATCAGCACCGGTTGCCTAGCCTCGGTGCGCTGAAAAGTTTGCTAAAATCTGCGTTGGCTTTCGATTACATCGCGACACCTTTTGACGATAAGCCGACTACCCCGCACGAATGGCCAACTCAAACGTGGTTCGCCGAGGTGGGTAACATGCACGGACATGGCAACCTGATCATTTTCACCGACGGGAGCATCAGCGAGTTGAATACCGTCATAAAGAATCACTCCGGCAAATAACTCCGCTTGAATTTTGACGCGAAATCGCGGATGCAATTGCGAATCACTTATTGACGATGAAAGCCGAGGACGAGAAGGGAATAAGCGTAATTCTGATTTACACCGCGCTGCTGTTTTTCCTCCTCGGCATGGCCGCGCGATTGAAAATGAGTTTCCATTATCGGGCCGAGCTTTCGACCGCGGGGCTCGTCATTGCCGCGGTCCTGGCCTCGCTGGGTGTTCTCCTTTTTCTATTCTCGTTGCGAAAACGCCGCGACTAGAGATAAACACACTCGCCTTCGACTCGCGCGCCGCGCTGCAAAAAGAATTCGCGGATGTCCGCTGTGAAGTAGCGCTTGTCCTTGCCGGAATTGATCTCGAGCAAAATCCGGCCTCCCGGCGCAAGATGTCGATCTAAGTCGTCGAGAAAGAATTTCCACTCCTCAATATTCCAGCCGCGCGATTCGTCTTCGTCGCGATTGAACGCTGCGGAAAACGCAGTGATCAGATCGAACTTGCGGTCGAAATCAGGCAACCGTTGAAACGCGCGAATTCGTGAGGTGATGCGCTCGATTCCGAAGAGATCGATCAATTCATTCGAAAGCGGAAAGTCGCCGACATCTAGTCCGAGACAGGAATGGCCGAACTGTTGGGCCAGAAAAAGAAAAAAACCGGCGCCGCATCCGAGATCGAGAATTTGTTTCGGCGGAGAACGATCCAATTTCAGATCGCGCACGCGCGGAAGGTTAATCTTCAGCCAGCGCTCGACGTCGGCGTACTTCGCGTAACGATCGGTCGAGCCGGAATAGCGCCGTTGAATCTCGCGCAACCGTTCGATGTCGATCTTTGCCAGAAAGGGTTCGATTTGAGTACGGCGAAACAATGCCACGCGTGGAATCTAGTCCGTCGCAGGTCTCCGCTGAAGAACAAAGCGGCGGACCGTCTCCAGTCCGCCGCCGTTTTTCCCTTTTTAACCCTGAATTTATTGCTGCCCCATCGCGGCGTGCATTTCCTGCATCGCGTTGCGCATGTCCTGGCGCGCTTTTTGGAGCGCATCGAATTTCTTCTGCTGGTCCGGTGTCAGCATCGGACGGATTTGCGTCATCGTTTTGTCGATAATCGCGTGCGTCTTTTCCATCGCTTCCTTGTGGATGGCGATGATCTGTGGACGGGCCTGATCGATGAGCGGTTGGACTTTCGATTGCTGGTCGGGCGTGAGATTGAGCGCCTTGGTCAAATGCGCGAATGCGAATCCCTGACCGTGCCCGCCTCCATGAAAGTGTCCCCGCCCGCCGGGTCCATCCTCGGGTTGAGCGAAAGCGTAACCGGCGACGGCGACGGCGGCCGCAACTGTAAACAAGTTTCGTTTCATATTAGTTTTCATTGGAATTAGTTTTCCCATTTCATAATTCGTGACCGCGCAATCATGGCCGCGGTTACATTTAATTTTTATCCACCTGAGCCAATGAAATTTGTAACCGCAACGGATTGCCGCCGGTCATTGCCAGTAGTGTGGATACGGCTTCGACAACAACATGGATGATCGTGACGCAAATGCGCTGGTTGCGCGCGCGCTGCGCCACGACGATGAAGCGGCTCGCGAGCTGGTGCGTCGTCTTTATCCGCTTGTCGCGAAAATGGTCTGCTCGCATCGACCGCGACGAACTAGTGAAGAGGATCTTTGCCAAATGATTTTCATCAAAATTTTCCAACGGCTCGGTCAATTTTCCGGCAAAGTGCCGCTCGAGCACTGGGTCTCGCGAATTGCGGTCAATACTTGTCTCAATCAAATCGAATCGGAGAAAGTGAGGCCGGAATTGCGCCAGGCCGACCTCAGCGAAGAAGAACAAGCGGTCGTCGAAAATCTTGCCGCGTCGTCGGACGAGCTCGCGCCCGATCGCCAACTCGCCTCGCGCCAATTGGTCGAGCATTTGCTCCAACTCTTGAAACCAGTCGAACGCCTGGTGATCGATTTACTTTACTTGCAGGGCCGCTCGGTTGAAGAAATTCACCAGATCACCGGACTCGGGACCGCGGCGATCAAAGTCCGCGCGTTTCGGGCCCGGCAAAAAATGAAAGCACAGCTAACGAAAATCGAGGCAACGCGAAAATTATGAACGATGTCGATCTTGAGAGACTGCTTCGCTCGGCTGCGAAGGCGAAAGATGACGCGTCGCCGGAAATGCCGTTCGGTTTCGACACGCGCGTGATCGCGCTTTCGCGCCAAAATGGAAACGGCGTAGCGTTCGCACTTTTGTTGCGCCGCGTCACGCTCGTGGCCGCGACGCTAATCGTGCTCGCGACCGCCGGCGCTTATTTCGAATTCAACCAGAGCGGCGATGCCGTCTCGGGAAACGGCAACGAGTTCGCCATCGCCGATTCGGCGATTCAAGACGAGGTAGCGCAATGAATAGCACGCTGAAATGGAAATTGATCGCCGGGTTTCTGCTCGTGTTCATGGCCGGCGGCGCGACCGGCGTTTTTATGACGGTGGCAGTCGGTCATCGGTTCATGTTCGGCCCGCATCCACCCGGCCAAGCCGCGCAAGCGATGAAAAATCGATTGCGCTGGCAACTTCACTTGAGCGACGAACAGATGACCAAAATTGCGCCGATCATCGATAAGACCGGGACGCAACTGGAGCAGATTCGCGGCGACACCGGTCAGAGAGTTCGGCAAACGATCGGCCAGGCGCACCGCGAGATCATGCCGCTTCTAACTCCGGAGCAACAACAGCGCTTGAAACAAATGGAAGAGCGTCACCGGCGCTGGATGCAGCATCACGCGCCGTGGCGCCGGAATGCGTCGCCGATTGCCGAGCCTTCCGCTTCCGCAACGCCGTAGGCGCGATCTTTTCAACTGCGTTTTTCCGGCTTCGTCATTTTCATCACGAACCAATCGCTCGCGAGCTTGGCGACTTGTTCGAGTGCGCCCGGTTCTTCGAACAAATGCGTCGCGCCCGGGACGATGTCGATCTTGCATTCGCATTTCATCTGCGCGCGCGCCTGTTCGTTCAAATCGATGACGACGTGATCTTCACCGCCGACGATCAGCAACGTTGGCGCTTTCACTTTCGGCAACGCATCGCCCGCGAGATCAGGCCGGCCGCCGCGCGAAACGACTGCGCCGACTTCGTTCGGCAATTCCGCCGCCGCGACCAACGCCGCGCCGCCGCCGGTGCTCGATCCGAAATAACCGATGCCGAGATCGCTGATTTCTTTTTGCCGCTTCGCCCACTTTGTCGCGTAAACGAGTCGCTCCGCGAGCAAACCGATGTCGAAGCGATGTTCGCGTGTGCAAAGGTCGACCGACTCTTCTTCCGGCGTGAGCAAATCGAAAAGCAACGTGGCGAGGCCTGCGTGATTTAAGGTGCGCGCAACGAATTGATTGCGCGGACTGCGCCGGCTGCTCCCGCTCCCGTGCGCGAAAAGGATGAGCGCTTTCGCGTGATCGACGAGAGTGAGACTTCCGTCGAGCGTCGCGCGGCCGGAGGGAATCCGGACTTCATTCATACTTCTTTTTGTGCGGCGCGGGCCAGCAGTTCGCGCACTTCTTCGTCGCTAGTTTGCGAAAAATCTTCGTAGTACTGGCCGACCGCCTGAAAAAATTCCGGCGCGCGCGCGCAAACGACTTCGTCCGCCTCGTCTTCGAACTCTTTACAGGTATCAGGCGGCCCAACCGGGACCGCGACTACGATTTTCGCCGCGCCGCGTTGCCGCAGCGCTTTCACCGCCGCTCGCATCGTCGCGCCCGTCGCCAATCCGTCATCAATTAGAATCACGGTGCGACCGGAAATTTCCGGGGCCGGTCTTCCGTCCCGATATTTTTCTTCACGCCGTTGGAGTTCGATCATTTCCCGCTGCGTGATCGATTCGATAATTTCGTCCGCGTTCGGAAGCGCGCGCGCAACGTCTTCGTTCAAAACGCGGACTCCGCCGGACGCGATCGCGCCGACCGCGAGTTCTTCAAAACCGGGAACGCCGAGTTTGCGAACAATGAAAACATCGAGCGGCACGTGCAACGCGCGCGCGACTTCGTACGCGACCGGCACACCACCGCGCGGCAATCCGAGCACGATCACATCCTCGCCGGCTGCGTATTGCGTGATTTTCTCGGCAAGCAATCGCCCGGCAGCGGCTCGATCTGGAAAAGCTGCTTCCATGCGGCCTCCGCCGCGAAGCCTACGCCGCTTCCGCCAAGGCCGGAAATAAATTTTGCATGTCGCGCGGGAAACTGTGTTTCACTTTTTCCATCTCGCCGCCACCCACGTAACTTCCGACTACGCTCAGGACGTCTTGCGTCACGTCGACCGGATCAAACGCACGCTCGGCGACGATTCTTTGCTGAATCGCATCGAGAAATTCTCGAAGCGTCAGCTTGATCGGCACCCTCGATGGCTCCCAGCCTTCGTAATACATCCCGCGGATCAACATCGGCAATTGCGCGCCGAAATGGACCGCGATATCCACCGGTAAACGGTCGCGAACAGTTTGCAAAACCGCCCGCAACGCCTTCCAAGATTCTCGTTTTTCCATGCGTTCGGTCTCAGCAATCCGCGCGATCCATTCGTGCGTTTTTTGAATAGTCGATTCGATTGTCTCAAGCCCTTGTTCGCTCATATCCCTTCCTTTCGTGAAAATCCGCGCCCTGGATGCGGAAGCTGTCTCTCCAGTAGCGTTTCGCTTCTCGAAGCCGCTATGGTTTGCCTCGAAACAATTCAGTTAACGGAACGGCTTCGGCAATCGGCTCGGTCGCTTCAAGATAATCGCGAAACCCGGCCGCAAACATTCCACGCCGCAGCGACCACCAAGTTTCCACGCCCGGTCGATGGCAGTAGGCGCGAATGTAAAGATCCCAACCCTGCCATTGTTCGGGCTCGAGCGTCCCCTGACGCTGCTGGAACCATGCATTTTCGAAAAGCTTGAATAACATAAAAAGAACGGCGCTGGATCGCATCCGATCTTCTTCAGTAGCGCCATACCAATCTTCGACAGCGGCGGTAAGCGCGCGCGTTTGGGCAGGATCATTCGCTTGCGGCCCGAGTAATGCAATTAACGAGCCCGTGAGTGAATCAACAACGATCGAACGCTGCGAGCGCGTATTCTGCCGGATCTGCGCCGCCAGATAAAACAATGACGCAATTACCCCAATCGCCGCAATCAACTGCGCGATCGCATTGATTGTCTCCAGATGCACGAACGACGTCTACCAAATCGCGTCAAACGTGACGATGTCGATCTTCTGTAGTGGCGGTCTATGACCGCCGAATCTTGTCAAAGGCCGGTCCGGCTCGGACTCACTTGTCACTCTTCACTAGTGCCGGTCCGGCTCGGACCTTGGCAACGGCTGTTCCGAATTCGCGAGCGCGTAGGCCGCGACCGCGACGACCGCGGAATTCTCCGCCAATTCTTTCGGAACGATTTTGTCCAGCGTGTCCGCCGGCGTGTGATGATAATTAAAGTAAAACCGACCGTCCTGAATTGGCGCGAAACCGGGCACGCCCCATTTTTCGATCGGACCGATATCGGCTCCGGCGTTTTCGGTGAATGCCAGCGCGCCCGCGCCCGATTCCTGTAAAATCGAAGAAACTGCTTTCAACATCGCTTTCACTTCCGGTTTGCCTTTGATGTGAAGCCCGACCGGATGACCGGCGCCGCCATCGGTTTCCATCGCCGCGAAATGATTCGCTGAATCTTTCTCGTGGTCCTTCGCGTACTGCTTCGCGCCAGCGAGACCGTTCTCCTCGTTCATCCACGCGATCACGCGAATCGTCCGCTTCGGCTTCAAGTTCAATTTGTGAATCACATTCGCAACTTCCATTGAAACCGCCACGCCCGCGCCGTCATCGATCGCACCCGTTCCCAAATCCCATGAATCAAGATGGCCGGACACAATCACTATTTGTTCCGGATGTTCGCTCCCTTTGATGTCGCCGATCACGTTTGCGCTTTCGACATTCGGCAAAGTTTGCGGGGTGAGTGTGAGTTTCATTTTCACCGGACCCTGCTTCGCAAGATCGACAATCAGGTCCGCGTCTTCGCTCGTGACCGCGCCTGCCGGAATTTTCGGCGTGTCATCGGCATATTTTGTCTGGCCGGTGTGCGGAATGCGATAATCCGCGCCGCCGACCGATCGAATTAAACACGCGACTGCGCCTTGTCGCGCCGCCGCGCTCGGACCGTCGCTCCGGTATTCGACCGCTTCGCCATAAGCCTGACCGCTATAACTTTGCGCGGCCATTTGTTTATCGAACGAATAAGTGAAGAGAACGATCTTACCCGCCACTTTATCGCGCGGCATCGCTTTTAGCTCGTCGAAGCTTTTCGCGGTCACAACATCAGCCGTGATTCCCTCTTTCGGCGTCGCGACGCTTCCGCCAAGCGCGCAGAGCAAAATCTTCTGCGTCGTCCCGTCCGCCATTCCAGGAAATTGAATCAGCGCCGCGGTTTCTTCGCCGCGGACCCAGTGGGGCACCGAGACTTTCTCGAGCTGAACGGTGCATCCGATCGCTTTCAATTCGCCCGCCACGTACTCGACCGCTTTGGCCGCTTGCGCCGAACCGGTCAATCGCGGTCCGATGTTATCGGCGAGATGCGCGACCTGCCGGTAAGCGTAATCGCTGCTCAAGGCCGCCTGCTGGATTTTTTTTAACTCGCTGAGCGTTTGTGGCGAGAAAACATTCGGCGTCGCGGTCGGCGTGGGCGTGGGCGTTTCCTCATGCGCCGCGTTCTGCGCAAATGCGCTCGCAATTGTCAGCAAAAATCCGACACAAAAAAGCCCGCGCCAGTTTGTCATCCAATGAAAATGACGACTTCTGTGCCAATGACAAGCGCCGTCACAGAAACGCCGCTAGCGTTTCGTCGAATCTGAGCCGTAGCTGAAATAGCGATAAATAATTTTTTGTTCGGCACCCGCGCCCGCGTCACTCAACAATTTGAGCGCTTTCGCGTCTGCCTCGGCTTGTGATTTGCCGCGGCCGACACCGTGAATGTCCGTCCCGGATTTGTTTTGACCGCGCGCGACCGCCACAAAATCGGTTTTGTCCGATGAAGAAAAAATATGGATCGTTGTTGGCGGATACTCGCTGCGCCGGCGCACGTCGCGAGTGGCAAGCTCACGCGCCTGTTGTTCGGTCTTGTAATCCTTGCCGCCTTTCCGCGTGGCGGACCGGTAATAAGTGACCGCCGTCCAAACGCCGTCTTGGTTGTAACCGATCGCAACCGCGTCACCGGCGAAAAGCGAGGAGCATGGAGCTAAGAGCCATGAGACGGACAACAACCAGAATTTTTTCACTCCCTGCTCCTTGCTCCGGGCTCCGCGCTATTTGAGCCGTCCTTCGTCAAAGTCGATCAAATCCGGAATGCATCCGATGTCATTCCGATCGGCAATTCCCATCTCTTTTTTCGCTGTTCCAAAGTTTCCGAGAGTGGATCGCGATAGCCGAGCTTTGACGCGAAACCATTCCACACGAACAAATCGCCTTCGTTCAGGCGGCGACCTTTTTCAAAACACCATTCCAGAATCTCTTCGTCGGTGCCGCCTTGTTTCACGCGCTCGACGAGATCGCGGTGATGCACCCGCAGAAAATTCGTGCATGCGCCGTCTGCCGTGCCAGGCCTGCCGAAATTGTTCTGATAATCTTCGTGCAACTCGCCCTTCAGATGAAGCCGGATCTTGTCCAGCATTCGCGGGAAATACATCATGCCATTGGTCATTTCCTTCGGGCTCTTTGGGAATTTTCCTGCTGTTGTCATGTCGAGCGAAGTCGAGACATCTCTAGATATTTCCGATTACGTCGTCATGACAAAGGGGTTTACACCAGCCCCTGATCCAACATTGCGTCGGCTACTTTGGTGAATCCGGCGATGTTCGCGCCGTTCACGTAATTGCCCGGCGTGCCGTATTTCTCGGCCGTATAAGCGCACGATGCGTGAATCGTTTTCATGATACTGAACAAGCGCGCATCGACTTCTTCGCGCGTCCAACGGATCCGCATGCTGTTCTGCGCCATTTCCAATCCGGACGTCGCCACGCCGCCGGCGTTGGCCGCCTTGCCGGGACCGAACAAAATTTTCGCGTCCAGGAATTGGTTCACGGCGTCGATCGTGCTCGGCATGTTCGCTCCTTCCGAAACAACGTAGCAACCGTTCTTCAACAAGTTGGCTGCGTCTTTCCCGTTGATCTCGTTCTGCGTTGCGCTCGGGAACGCGCACTCGGCCTTGTGATCCCAAAGCGGATTGTGATCGAGCTTGCCGTTGCGCGGCGTGAATACCACGCCCTTGAACTTGTCGGCGTACTCTTTCAGCGTGCCGCGTCGAATGTTCTTCAGGTCCATCACGAACTTCAGTTTGTCGCGATCGATTCCCGCTTCGTCGAAAATGTAACCGGTCGAATCCGACAATGTGACCGGCTTCGCGCCGAGCGTGATCAGTTTCTCAACCGTGTATTGCGCGACATTGCCCGCGCCGGATACGAGCGCCGTCTTGTCTTTCAAATCTTCCTTCCGCGTCTTCAACATTTCTTCCGCGAAATAAACCGCGCCGTAACCGGTGGCTTCCGGTCGAATGACCGAACCGCCCCAGGTGAGACCTTTGCCTGTCATCACACCGGTGAACTCGGCTTTGAGTTTTTTGTACATCCCGAACAAGTAACCGATCTCGCGCGCGCCGACGCCGATGTCGCCCGCGGGCACGTCGGTGTCGGGGCCGATGTGTCGCCAGAGTTCGCACATGAACGCCTGACAGAACCGCATCACTTCCGAATCGCTTTTTCCATGCGGATCGAAATCGGAGCCGCCTTTCCCGCCGCCCATTGGCAACGTGGTCAGCGCGTTCTTAAAAACTTGCTCGAACGCAAGAAACTTCAGGATTCCTAAGTTGACCGTCGGATGAAATCGGAGACCGCCTTTGTACGGTCCGATCGCGCTGTTCATCTGAATCCGGAACCCACGATTGACGTGCATCTCGCCTTTGTCGTCCTGCCACGCGACCCGGAACATGATCACGCGCTCGGGCTCGATTATGCGCTCGAGAATTTTCGCTTTGCGATAACGCGGTTCGCGATCGAGCACCAATGTCAGCGATTCGGCGACCTCCTGGACTGCCTGGTGAAATTCGGCCTCGTTCGGGTTCTTGGCCTTCACCTCGGCCATCAAGTTTGAAACGTAATTTTCCATGGGTTTTCCCTGCGAATGGTCGCGAACCTTAGCTTTATGTTCCCCGTTAAACAAGAGGGAAGCGGGGATACGACGTTTGCTTTTAGCTAACTTGGCTGACTTGGTTCGAGTAGACATATGTGGCGGAGAAGAAGCCATCGAACCGAGCCACCCACTCAGCGTATTTTGTGTTTCGTAACTCGTTTTTTGCGATTGGTTTAATCAGGAAACCCCGAATAAACACGAAGGCCGCCGCTCTGCGGCAAACTATATTCCGGGAACACAACCGCCGCCCTAGCGGGAGCGTAAATCGCACGAAGAGGTAAAGCCTTCTAACTTCCATCTCCTAGCTCCCCGCTCCGTGCTGTTGCTCGTCACTGGTCACAGGTCACTTGTCGCTTCGGCACCCGATACCCATCAGCAATCCGTTCTCCAGCACCGAGGGATTGATCGTCAAAAACAAAACCACGCCGTTCACCGGCGACACAATTTTTTCGAGCGTATCACCAAAAAGATCCCCAACTGTTCCGATCTCTTGTCCTTTTTTCACTTCATCGCCCGGCGCGACGTTCGGATACCACATGCCGGCGTTCTTCGTGTAGAGCCACTCGAACCGTGACAGAACCGTTGGTTCTGTGCCAGGAGATAGGAGCTTGGAGCTCGGAGTTATAGCCGCGGCGCCGAGCGCCGTCTTTTTCTTCCCAACTCCCAACTCCGATCTTCCATCTTCCGAAAGCATCTTCAGATGCTTGAGCACGTTGATCACTCCCTTCACCAGCACATCGACTGCCTCTTCCTCCATCTGTCCCACGCCACCGGCTTCCGCCAAAATTGCCGGAATTCCTTTTTCCGCGGCGGCAGCGTAACTCGATTGCCCTTTGCTCGGCTGGACTGGTTTGGAAATGGTCAGCACGTACGGCAAACCAAAAGCCATCGCGATCTCTTTCGATTTCTTCGAGACTTCATCCGCACCAGCGCGACAGATCACGAACGGAACGAGCGCTTCTGGAATATCGCCGCCGTGAAGATCGACATATGCGTCCGCGTGAACGACGAATTCGTTGATCAATGCGTGCGTCATTTGTTCGGAATAACTTCCGCTTGGATCGCCCGGGAAAACGCGATTCGGATTCACATTGTCGATCGGACACACGAACGGCGTCCGCGATCTGAACGCCGGCAGATTCAACACCGGCATCAAAATCACCGTCCCGGAAATCTTTTTGGGATCGAGCGTTTTAGATAATCGAATCACCGCTTCGATCGCCGGATACTCGCCGCCGTGCACGCCGGCATTAACGAACAACACCGGCCCCGGTTTCGCCCCCGTAATTGAAATTACCGGGCGCGGTTCATCATTCGCCAACGCCGCGCCGGGCAACTTGATCATATGCTGCTGCGTGCGGCCGGCTTCGAGCTCGCCCAGGATCGGAATTTTCGGTGGATGCATTTTTAAAATCGGCGTCAACGCTGCAGCGCATCGAGATCGGAGCGTGATACCTGCTCCACGTTGCCGATATTGCATGCGTGAAAACGAAATCGTGAACGGAACATTTTCTTTTTCAGGTCTAAATGAAAATGCGGCGCCAACCGCGCAAGCACCTTGAACCCGGTGTGATCGTGAAATTCGCCCACAATCCACTGGCAGCGATTCAAAATCTCGTCCGGCAACGTTGCAAAGACGTCGGCTTCGGCGCCTTCACAGTCGATCTTGATCAGATCGACCTGCGTGATTCCGAGCTCGCGCAAGACATCGTCCAACCGCCGGACTTCGCATTCCACCGGACTAGCCGGATGACCACGGTCTTTGAAGCGCCCGCTCGTGTTGAACGCACCGAAGTTAACCTGATCCGCCTGGACCGCTATGCGTTGATCAATCGCTCCCAGGCCATAATTGAAAACCTTAACACCCGACAGGCTGGCAACATTTTGTTCCAAGATCCGAAACGTCCCGGGATGCGGTTCGAATCCGAGAATTTTCGCGGCGGGAAACTCGCGATTAAAATAAATAATGGAAGCGCCGATGTTGCTGCCAATATCGAGAATGATTTTCGGTTTAAGTCCCGGCGGCACGTAGTACTCCGCTTTCTTGCCGCGCCGGAACAACACTTGATAGACCACAAATGGATCGGCCGTGCCCGACCGATAAAAAATATCCCGGCCATGCCAGCGCAATCGCGCCAGCGACGAGCTCGGCGATTGGCGCGCGATGTCCGCCGTGAATCGCACCGAGCGCGAACGCACCAGGATTTTGATCAGGTTGCGAAGATCGACAGCCGACACGATCCAGGATTAACAGAATTTGCTATTCAGCACGAACCCTAAACCATTCGTGTCCATTGGTGTCCATTCGTGGTTAAAATCTGTTCTTCTTTCGCTGTCCCTATTTTTCTGCTCTCCTCTCTCCTTAGAGATCTATGGCGACACACAAAGGGACCTGCTATTGCGGCGCAGTTGAGATCGAAACCACCGGCGACCCGCTCGACATGGGATTTTGTCATTGCGACGGTTGCCGGAAATATTCCGGCGCGCCGATCGCCGCGTTCACGCTCTGGAAACCCGAGCAGGTCAAGATCACCAAAGGCGAGAATTTCCTTTCCAAATTCAAAAGCAGCGATCTGAGTGTGCGCCGTTTTTGCACCAAATGCGGCGCGCATGTCATGGTCGATCATCCAACGCTCGGTTTGGTCGACATCCGCGCCGGTCTTCCGGCTGAAGTCGCATTTAAGCCGTCAGTCCATCTGAATTACGAAGACACGATTTTGCGTGTAAGAGACGGTTTGCCGAAGCTAAAAGACTTTCCCACCGCAATCGGTGGCTCCGGTCAGACGCTACCAGAGTAGCGCTGCCTAGTCACTCGTCACAGGTCACTGGTCACTTCTCCAAATGTTAAATGTTGAGACCTGACCCCGGTTTCTTCCCGCAAAGCGTAAACCGCAGAAGAAACCGGTATATCGTTTCGCTCTGCTAACGTTCTTCGCCGAAATTCAATGAATGATGCTCGAGACTGTACTTGTCGCCGACGCAGAGCTCCGATGTGTCGAGCTCGGGTGCAATCATCGACGTCGTGAAGACTATCTGATGCTCAACATCGTACGCGGCCGCCATTTTTACGATAGCGCGTTGGAAATTTTGACTACGGATCTCCTCCATACCCTTATCTTCCATGTTGTCGCACAACAGGAATCGGGGATACCTAAAAAATGCGAGATCGAGAGAAGAGAATAGAATGCCGAAATGCACGCTATTTTTAAGGTAGACCATCGAACTTGCAGAGAATCGATTCCTGCCATCCACCGCGAATGTGTTCTTCCCAAAGTCGAGGGTGACAGATTGTGCTACGTTGAACCATTCCTCTCTTCGTAAATCACTTTTCAGCAGCTGTACAGCGTACCCGCTAACCTTTTGTTCGGCTTCTCGAAGTCGACCCGCCTGCCGATCGCGCTTTGCTTTGATCGCGATGACAAGATCTTGGACGTTTGACGTCAATCGCGCTTTCCGAGTCCGAGCATCGCGCAGCACGGCAAAGGCTTTTGCCTGTTTATGACGAGACTGAAGCTGAGCTTCGAGCGAACCCTTTTCGATTAGTAACTGATCGATCTCTTCATCGCGCGGGGTCGTCACTCTCTGAGCTGCGTCGTCGAACGTCGACTCAGCCACCCTCAACTCTGATTGTAGCGCGGGAATGGATCTCCGGACGGTAACCAGAGCTTGCTCCTTATCGGCGAGCAGTCCCGCAGACTCCTTAATCTGAACCGATAGTTCTTGGCGCATCCGCAATGCCTGAGATTCGTCGGGCTGTTTTGGCAATGGCTGGCGGCAAAGAATGCATATTGAATCGTCTGGAACCGGGACAAGTGGCGAGAGGCATTGCGGACAATGTGTCAAAGGCAGCTCGCCAGCGGTATCGCGGACTGCGATGGACTGATCCAATGCCCTGAGCCGTCTTTCTAGCGCCGCAATGAATTCGCGAGAGTCTTCAACCTCTAGTTCCTGCCGCGTAGTTTTGTTCAAGGCGTCGGCGAGAAGTTGCCGTTGCGCGACAACTCGCTCGCGCAACTGCTCCAGCGTAGGAGTGTTGGTGGCCGTAGGAACTGCTGTCGTTGCAATTCTAGCGACCACGAGCGCCTGAATAACGCGTTGATGTCGGCGCTCCGTCTCAACGATATCGGCGGACAGTCGGTCCAAGTCAATATCTCCTTCAACCTCGGTAAGTACCTCTATTAGGCTGTTCACCTGTTGCGTTACGTCGTCGAGTTCACGTTGCGCCGATCGTAACGCAAGTTCGTCGGTGTAGAGTGAATCATCGTAGCCGCCAAGCAGCATTTCACCGACTGTGCGCCTCGTAAGGGGCGAGTCGAAGTCCTCGTCACGCATCAAGGATTCAACAGAGCTCAACTGATCGACGTACAAGAGCCGCATAACTTGATGCATAGTGATGTTGCTCTCGAGATCACCTTTGACTTCCGGCAATTGGAGCGCCCGAAAAAGAGCTTGCGAGAAGCTCTCTTTTTTAGGGCTTCGCTGAAATGAGTACGTTTGCCAACCCTCGACAGCCGACTGGCGCGCGGCATCGTAGGGGCCCCAGTAGAGGTGCATGGCCTGACGCGAAGCCGTGGCGACTTGGCGCCGAACGGTTACAGGTGATCCGTTGATGGCAATCTCCGCCATCACGTAATCGCAACGTTCGGCTTCTGGTTTCCAACCTGATACGTCACCGCCCAAAGCGAAAAAGATAAAATCTGCAATTGTGGATTTCCCCGAGCTGTTCGAACCACGGATGATATTCACGCCGACGTGGAAACTCTCGTCGTACACGACGCGCCCGTTTCCAAAAACCACGAGGCGATTAAGACGAAGCGAGGGCGGCAGTAGGGTCATACCTGTATTCGAAGAGCTGAGTGCGCGCTTTTAAGCCGCTTGAACCATAGAGATCAACGTTACGAAAAGGCCCAACTAAGAGTTGAATCAACTCCGACTCGGCGGCGTTTGCTTCAGTTACCGCCGAGGCAAGAGGTTCGGGAATCGCAACCGCGGTTCTCTGAACTCTGCCCTCGGCAAAGAGACTAACATCGATCAATTCGCGAGCAGCAAGATATCGCAGTCCAGAAATTTGGAATGGCTCAAGCCGATCTAGGATCCTCCTCGGGTCTTCTATACGCTCGTACCGATTGGCAGGTCCTGCGGCGGAGCGACGATAACGAACTGCTGAGCGTGGAAACGTTACAAGCCTGAGCGTAGCCGGAAACAGCAGGTAAAAATCGAGTATGCGAATCCGCTCGATTTCGTAAGCGCTCGCTTCCGCAGGCGCCAACAATCTTAGCAGACGAAATATCGCGTGGTGGCTATCGAAGGCCGGATTGTAAATCAGCATTTATCCCACCGAATGTGGCAGTTTCCTGTCAGAAAGTAGAGCATGCCGTTGATCTCGGCGGCATAGAGCTCCAACACATTGTCTTGCAGCAGGCGCTGCACAGGTTCGATGATTTCGACTTGTACCGCGCGATTAATTGCATTAATGTCCGCACCTTGGTGGATCAGCGGCGACACTAACCGGTGAAAACGGGAATAAACTTCCGCGAGCAGCAACGCATGGATTCGTTGTGCTGATTCTGAGTACTGGAACTGCACAAGGTTTTTAGAGAACAGCTCTTTCGTTTGGCGGGCAAATCGTAGTTGATCGGCACAGCCGCCTTTTTCGAGTTTTTCTTCGAGTGTCAAAGTTGGTTCGCCCGGGGGCGAAGATTTGTAATGCTCAAGCTTATCTACGGTTTCGTAGAACTTGATGTCACCTTCCCGTTCGACCCGAAACTTTTCGATCAACACCGCAATATCTGTCCGGCGCTGCGAATCGTAGGCGTAGTTGAATGAGATCTGGTTCTTGTTGATGTCGCCTGCTGCTTGATCACCAGCGACTGTGTTCTGCGACTGTGTGATCTTGGAGGAAGCCATCTCTCAACAGGATCTATCGTTTGTGGATATCGCCGCCAGCCTGATCTCCGCCGACGATGTTACCTTTTTGAGTAACTCTCTTCGACCGATTTTTCACAACGATACGGACGACGATCGTCATGCCCGCAAGCAGACCGATTATAGCGACCAAAATCTCGACCCAATGTTCTTTCATTTGTTTAATCGTTCCTGTCGGCGATTTAACGCTCAGCTCGTACGCAGATACGTTCTAATGAACTTAAGCCACGAAGTCGCCGACCTCAAATTTATAAACCGTAAGATTACGCGTTACACCATTAATACATACGAGAAATCCGCCGGAAAGTTTCCAACCGCAGCAAAAGCAAAACAGCCGAGCTCTTGTGAGCTCGGCTGTTTGTTAATTGTTGTTTCGATTGACGTTTAGTAATCCATGCCGCCCGGTGGCATTGCCGGAGCTTTTTCCTTTTCCGGAATCTCCGTGATCAATGCTTCGGTGGTGAGCAATAGACCCGCGATCGACGCGGCGTTTTGTAACGCGCTGCGCGTGACCTTGGTTGGATCGACAATGCCGGCCTTCACTAGATCGACATATTCGCCTTTGGCGACGTCGTAACCTTCGTTGCCTTTGCGCTTCTTGACTTCCTCGACAATGAGCGCGCCTTCCGCGCCCGCGTTGTCGGCCAGTTGACGCAACGGCTCTTCGATCGCGCGACGCACGATCTGGACGCCGACTTTTTCGTCGGCATCAAGCCCTCGCATACCTTCGAGCGATTTCTGGGCGCGGATCAATGCGACACCGCCACCCGCGACGATGCCTTCCTCGACCGCCGCACGCGTGGCGTGCAACGCGTCTTCGACGCGCGCCTTCTTCTCTTTCATCTCGGTCTCGGTCGCTGCGCCGACGTTGATGACG
>Ga0070707_100000933_pt1 | contig 29038 bp, 23 predicted proteins | sample KBSK5502metaG_FD_65468 | JGI IMG/M metagenome (GOLD analysis project Ga0070707, IMG submission 65468) | Corn, switchgrass and miscanthus rhizosphere microbial communities from Kellogg Biological Station, Michigan, USA - KBS K5-50-2 metaG | ecosystem: Host-associated > Plants > Roots >... | reverse complement strand
CATGTTTGTGGTATAATAAACGATGGTGACTTTGCAGGGACAGACACGCGAGAGTTGTACCACATTTTCAACTCGGTCTATCAACGTGATTCTTCCCCCTTATTTCAATCCATTGAGCAGTTTGTGCCTTCTGCGCTGCTGGAAACAGTAGCTAGAGCGCGGGAGAGTGTTGGGTCAGGGTCTCCCTTAGACGGAGCGGGACTGGTTAAAGCAGCAGTCCAGTGTGCCACCCGGCTCAAGCGTGCACGTTTATTACAATCGAATACGGAACTACAGTATCTCATGCGAGGTGCAACCGAGGTTGGAGACAGTGCAACTGTGCAACAGCTTCGGCAGCAATCATTGGAAATTCACCGGCAGTTACGGACAATCGATTCGGCAATGCATTTGCAGGGCTAAAGCTTCTACACATGCTTGCTTGTTCAGTCCAAACATGGAGCATTATGGAATCATCTTTATTAAACTTCCTTTCATTCCTCCTGAGTTGTAGCTGGTGGAATGGATATGAAGCAATTAGTATCAGGAGACAGGGTTTATCATTTTTATTCGTATATTCTTAGCGCCTGTTTTCTGAAGGGGGACGAGAGAATGGTGAATCAGGAGCAAGAAGTGCTCGAATTAGTTGACAATGATCGCGTAAACACGGAACCTTTGAATGATGCGATGTTTTCTGTTGGATCGTTTGATGCGTCCATCTTGGGCGGTAAAGACGAAGTTTTTGGTATTGACACTATAGGTACTGACGCCCATGCTGCCACCGGAGGGAGCTTTGTAAGCCCTGTCGATGATGCTGGGCCTTATGACCTGTTTAAGCTGCAGGACGAAGAAGTTATGGACGCCCTCGATCCAACCAAAGAGCCACCGGTAGACTGGGAGCCTGGACCTGAAGATGAGGCAGATGTCGAGGCCATGGCTCACACGAAGTGGGACGATTTGCACGATGGCTTTGGTATCATCGTTGCCGACCTTGAGAGTAGCCTGGACGATCCTGTCCGCATGTACCTCCGCGAGATCGGACGTGTCCCCTTGCTCACTGCCGAGGAGGAGGTGAAGCTGGCACGACGGATGGAGCGCGGCAAGGATGAGCAGTTCAAGCCGGCGATAAGCCGCGATTATCGGATCATTGAGGATGGCGAAGAGGCCCAGCGCCGGCTGACCGAGGCCAACTTGCGCCTCGTCGTCAGTGTGGCGAAAAAGTATATTGGCCGGGGGATGAGTCTGCTGGACCTGATCCAGGAGGGCAACATCGGCTTGATTCGTGCTGTTGAGAAATTCGACTACACGAAGGGGTACAAGTTCAGCACGTATGCTACGTGGTGGATTCGCCAGGCGATCACTCGCGCTATCGCCGACCAGGCGCGCACGATTCGTATCCCTGTACACATGGTGGAGACGATCAATCGCCTGATTCGTATCAGCCGTCGTTTGCTGCAGGACCTGGGGCGTGAACCCACGTCCGAGGAGATTGCCGAGCAGATGGAGATCAGCCCTGAGAAGGTGCGCGAGATCATCAAGGTCAGCCAGGAGCCGGTGAGCCTGGAGACGCCGATTGGCGAGGAAGACGACAGCCACCTGGGTGACTTCATTGAGGATCACACCGCTCTCGCTCCCGCTGATGCAGCCAGTCATCAACTGCTCAAGGAGCAGGTGGAGGATGTGCTTGACAGCTTGACCGAGCGTGAGCGCAAAGTACTCCAACTGCGTTTCGGCCTGGATGATGGCCGCAGCCGCACGTTGGAAGAAGTGGGTAAAGAGTTCCATGTTACGCGCGAACGCATCCGTCAAATCGAAGCCAAGGCCTTGCGCAAGCTCCGTCACCCCAGCCGCAGCCGTAAGCTGAAGGATTACCTGGATTAAGTGTTGTAAGCGTGGAAATCGTAGGGCGCGGTGCACAGCACCGCGCCCAATTTTTATGCTATGGAACCGTTGACGAGGTCACTGCGCCTTCTCACCCATTGTCTCTCCTATGCGCAACATCCCGCGAAAGCTATCGCTGAATGTCTCTAACTCCATCTGCATGATAAGCGCCTCGAATTCCGCGTGCGTGACCACTTCCCACCTGAGCAAGGCTGGTTCCATCAGGTACAACTCTATGCGCAGCAGCTCCATGATCGGGTGCGGTCCTATCAGGCCGGTCGTAAAGGGGACCTCATACGTCCGGTCTCGCACCTGTGTAAGCCCTGCATCGCGCAACAATGGCACGAGTATCGCTAGCGTCCCTAGCTGCTGCCCATCGGGGCTGTAGCTTCGACCGACCTGCCGCAGCGCCTGGATGACAATCCTGCCAAAATGCTGGACGGCTGGACTGTTAGTCTCAGGCCATTCGGTTTCAACGAGGCACATGATGCCACCAGGCCGCAGGATACGCCGGCATTCTGCGAGCAGGCTCGGCCACTCAGCAGGCGAGAGGACGGAGGTGAGCAAACGGGCTTGAATCAAATCAAAGGAGTCATCATCGAAGTCGAGCGGCTTGCGGATATCCATGACCTGGAAGAAAGCATTATCCAGGCCTTGTACGCTCGCCATGGCAAGCGCATGAGTGATCAGCGACCGGCTGCTATCAATGCCAATGACATCAATGTCCTGGCGCTCAAAAGCCACGTCTTGCACCCAGTCGCCGGGGCCACAGGCCAGATCGAGCACATGCTGGAGGGGCGCGGTGTCTATGTCCCGGGGGAAGATGCCGCCCATGTATTGGGTCAGAAGCCTGTGCTGGTTGGTGAGGCGCACCATTTCCGCACCGTTCTCCGGGTCAATTAAAAAGGTGGATACTTCTTGGCTGCCTGGTCTCATCATATGCACCCGCCTTCCTTCTGGAGGAATGTGAGCAGCGTCATCGCTCATTGATGACTCTGCCTTTCAGATAACTTCATCGGTTCTATGTTGATTGTAGCAATCTTATCTCTCGTTGTCAAGTCATTGTCTGGACGATGACATATCTCCTACAATGTCTTTGACTTTAGGCTACGTTGTGCTACAATATGTTGTGTTCAAAACAGAGAATCGATGTACATCGCCAGTAACCTCGTGAGAGGTTGGAGAGCACATATGTGAGGATACTATGGCGGAGCAAGACTGGGGTCCATTCCGTACGCTTGTAAAAGAGCGGCTACAAGACCCCCAGGCAAAAAGACGCATCGAGCAGCGAACGGACATTGCACCGCGCACCCTGTCGCGGTGGATCAGCGGCGAAACGGAGGAACCAGACCGCAAGCGACTATTGAGCTTGCTGGCAGCGCTGCCTGAGCATCGAGACGCGCTGCTGGCCGCCATTCACAAGGCACTGCCGGATTTCGAGGCACCGCTCATCGATCCTGCCACCAGGCTGATCGAAGACCTGCCGATGGACTTCTGGGTGCGCCTGCTGGAAACGAACGCCAATACACCCAGAAATCTCCATTTTGCCTCCGTCGTCAACCTGATTTTCCTGCAACTGCAATCCACGGTTGACCCCGAGCACCTCGGCGTCCAGTTGACCATCGCGCAATGTTCACCTCCCACCTCAGCCGATTCCCCCGTGCGGAGCCTGCGCGAAGTCATGAAGATGACGACCTACCAGTCGCTGCTGACCAGCCCTGGCGACACCATCTTTCTGGGGGCCGAGTCGCTTTCGGGCTACAGTGCCAGCCTGTGTCAGGCCAGTATCGTGCAGAACACCGATGAGGAGCAGCGCTTGCCGGTGCGCAGAAGCAAGGATGAGAGGAGTGCGGCCGCCTATCCCATCCAGCGCGGGGGCTACGTGGCAGGCTGCTTCCTGGTGTCCAGTCCGCAGCCGGACTATTTCTCCCAGCGGCTGCAATACCTGTTGCAGATCTACGCGTATTTGCTGAGCATGGCCTTTGAGATGGAGGCATTCTATGCCCCGGAGCGCATCCGGCTGCGCCCGATGCCAGAGGAGTCGATTCAACACGACCGCATTGCGGGCTTTCAACAGCGGGTGATGACGCTGCTGCAAGGTGACCTCGCGCTCACTCGCTTAGAGACAGAGCGAGCCGCGTGGCAAGAGATTGAAGAGGAACTTTTGGCGCTAACACTCAGCCTCAACCAGCGAAGGAGACCCTGACAATGCCCGAACACATCGATCCACGTGGCCAGGATAATCCGAGTAACTATTTTGTCGAAGACCGCAGCAGTAACCCGGAGATGATCCGTCTCATGATCCAAGATCGTACCATTACCGAAGGCGTGGGCGGACCACTATCGGAGCAACCTGATCCTGCCTCGCTGCATCGTGTGCTTGATATTGGCTGCGGGCCAGGCGGCTGGCTGTTGGAAACGGCCTTTCGCTATCCACATATGGAGCTTACAGGGATCGACATCAGTTGGAGGATGATCGAGTATGCCCGCGCCGAGGCACAAGCCCAAAAGCTCAGTGATCGCGTCGAGTTCCTCGTAATGGATGCCCTTCGCCTCCTTGACTTCCCTGATAGCTCATTTGATCTGGTCAATGCGCGCCTTGCTTCCAGTTTTATGTTGATAAAGGACTGGCCCAGGCTCCTCCAGGAAATGCTGCGCGTGACACGACCAGGTGGGACCGTCCGTGTCACGGAGGGCGGGAATATCCAGGACAGCAGTCCTGCTCTCACACGCCTCGGTCAGATGATGTTCAGCGCTGGCTACAAAGCGGGCCAGAGCACCAGTTCAGAGCAATGGGGAATTACATCCATTTTGGCCCAATTGCTCTCCGAGAATGACTGCCAAAGTGTGCATACCAAGACGTATACGCTTGAATACCCTGCAGGAACAGTGGCGGCACAGAACTTTGCTCAAGATTCCATGTACCTCTTTCAAACGCTTCTGCCTTTCCTACGGAAATGGGATTGCGCCCCAGAGGACTATGATGCCATCTATGAACAGGCCCTGATCGAGATGCAACAGAAAGATTTTCACGCGACCTGGGACTTTCTCACCGCGTGGGGGACGAAGCCAGCATGAGGAAGTAGAGATGCAGAACAATATGACGCAAGGAGACTCTGACGATGCCAGAACATATTGATCCACGCGGCCAAGATAATCCCAGCCAGTATGTCGTCGAGGACCGCAGCAGTAACCCCGAGATGATCCGGCTAATGATTCAGGATAGCTTAATGACCACCGGTATGGGCGGTCCGCTCGCCGAGCAAGCTGATCCTGCCTCGCTGCATCGCGTGCTTGATATTGGCTGCGGATCTGGTGGCTGGATTCTGGAAGCCGCCGATCGCTATCATCACATGGAGTTGACAGGCATCGATATCAGTTGGAGAATGATCGAGTACGCGCGGGCCGAGGCACAGGCACGAAAGCTCACCGACGGGGTCGAGTTTCTGGTGATGGATGCGCTACACCCGCTCGAGTTTCCCAATGCCTCCTTTGACCTGGTCAATATGCGCTTGGGGTCAAGTTTTCTGCTGGTGACGGACTGGCCCAGGCTGCTGAGCGAGCTGCTCCGTGTAACCTGCCCGGGTGGGATCGTCCGCCTGACGGACGGCGTGACAGTACAGAGTACTAGCGCCACCTGTAATCGCATTATCCAAATGAGTTTCTGCGCTCTCTATCGCTCTGGCCACCACTTGTCGGAGCATATGGGGATGGCACACGAACTTCCTCGCCTGCTCTCTGAGAGTGGCTGCCAGCAGGTGCAGAGCAAAGACTATACGCTGGAATTTATTGCCGGAACGGTGGGAGGGCAGAACTTTTACGAAAATGCCAGGTTTGGGTACCAAACGATGCTGCCGTTTCTGCAAAAAATGGGATGCGCCTCGGAGGATTATGACGCCTTACGCGAGCAAGCGCTGATTGAGATGCAACAGCCCGATTTCCGCGTGACCTGGCCCCTGGTTACCGCGTGGGGCACGAAGCCTGGGAGTACTTAGAAGATACCTCCGCTTCTGGCTCGCGCAACTCCTGCCAATTCAAAAGAAATCTGAACCAGCAACCCAACCTTGTCCACGTGGAAAGAGTACATTAAGCAATGGAATGAGCTCAACAGGTATCTGTTGTCCTGGTTGAGAAAACACCCAGGAGATGGGGCGGAAGCCAAAGATGAGCTGGGCGAACACCTGTCGGCTTAAGACGACTTGTTGGGGAGTGGAGGATGCCCTGTCAACAAAGCGGAGGCCCGCTGATTCAGTCTCTAGAAAACACGAGTAATCATCAATGCTGAGTATCAGGGTACCCGACCAGTTCAATGTAACTGGGCGCTGCAGCCAGTACTTCTGCCAGAGAGGAAGCAATGACTGGAGCAGGGTTGGTAGGTGAGCCGGACGAGCCATCCAGCCACTATTAGGATAGGAAATCAGCTCACTCCGCACAGGGAGATGATCAGCTAACAAATAAAATGTTGAATCGGTCGGAGGGAGAGGCCACCATAGTTCGCGAGGCGGATCTGTTTCTGCATCCAGCAGGTGTGAATGGTACCGGAGTAAGCCCAGCGTCGCGGGCCAGGTAGCGGCCGCTACCTCGTAAGCATACAACCTGTTCCGCCGTCGAGAGAGCATGAGATAGCCGTGGAGTTCATGCTCAGGACTGAAGGCTACTAGAGGTTTCGTTTCGGTCACCTCGATCCAGTTGCGAAGTAAGTGTTCCTGCCGTTGGAGTGTACGAGTAGGCGCAAAGCTGCCGAGATAGTCGTTGAAGTGGTGCTGATAAAGTGCCAGCAGGGCCGGAGCGTCACTAATATTGGCAAAATGGATCGTGTATGCCTCTGTCTCAGAGGACTGCCCCGGGATTTGCTCACGATCGATATAATGCCAGGGAATATCCTCGAGGACATCAGTGTAGCCAAACTGGTAATAAAAGTTTGGCAGACCATGTAGGAATAGCAGTGCATATTGCTGGCTCTGAGCATAACTAATTGCATCCTGCATCAGGGCTGTCGCGATCCCCTGGTGGCGGTAGTCTGGATGTGTGACCACTCCGCTAATGCAGCCGGTGTGTAACCTGGCAGGTCCTAGACACAGCCAGCGTTCAAGGAGAGCATACCCACCCAGATAGGTCTTTCCCAAGAATGCTCCACGCAGTTGGCTGGGACTAAAATCTGGGTCCTCCATAATAAAGCGGCGGCGCTGACCGGTGACGAGATCAGTATCCTCATCAGGCCGAAAGATCTGTGCATTCAGACGGAAGAATCCCTCGATCTCCGTAGAGGTTTGAAGCGGACGAATTCTGAAATCGGATGATGCGGTCACTTGATGATTCATAATATGCTTCTTCTTTCTTTAAAAAATTCCGCTTTCTGTTTTTGGATGCGTATTACTATACTCGAGGGAGTAAAAACTTTCAACTATCAAAGGTAAGTTTTTTGAAACGAGAGAGTACTAGAGTGCTCTCCTCGCTTTCGCGCAAGCCTCATTAATGTTATACTGACCGGGCGGCATAAGCAATTTATAAAGGAGCCTGACACATATCCATGAAAGCCGATTCAACAGCGCTAGTGACCTGTGAAGGATTGACGAAAATATACCGGACGGGTATTGTCGCGCTTAATGATCTGACGCTGGCGATTGAGCCGGGGATGAGTTTCGGCCTGATGGGTGAGAATGGAGCGGGCAAATCGACGCTGGTGCGCCTGCTGATGGGATTTATCTTCCCAACCAGGGGACAACTCCATGTGCTTGGTGAGACAGAAGTGAGGCGTGCGCATGCGCGCATCGGCTATCTTCACGAGCGCCCGTATGTCGAACTGCGTTTCACCGCTCGTCGCTACCTCACCTACATGGCCCAGCTCTCCGGCTTCTGGGGCGCTGTGAATCGCCAGCGTGTCCAGTCTGTGCTGGAGCAGGTTGACCTGAGTGCTGCGGCTGATGAGCGTCTCACCACCTATTCCAAAGGCATGTTGCAGCGCCTGAGTATCGCACAGACCCTGCTGACCGATCCGGTGCTGCTTATATTGGATGAGCCTACGAATGGGCTTGATCCATACAGCCAGTGGAAGGTACGTCAAATTATTGCTGAACTGCGCAGGCAAGGAAAAACCATACTTATCTGCTCGCACTATCTTGCAGAAGTAGAGATGCTTTGTGATACGGTTGGTATTTTGCATCACGGCCAACTCGTCGAGCATGGTGCAATGAGTGACCTGGTGCATAGCCAGAATGCTGTTGAGATTGTACTGGCAGAAGAACACATCGCCAGCGATGTTGCAACCCGCCTGGAAATTGCGCAGCACGTCATCGAAGCGCAAAACAACTTGATGCATATACACGCTGCTTCTCAGGATAGCGTGTTAGCGGCACTTGTCGCTGCCAGTATCTCTATTCGTTCACTCAATCCTGTCAGCCAGACGCTCGAAGAAGTATATATTCATACCACCCGTCCTGGGGCTGAGCGGCCTGAATCACCGGTAGGGACGCGATCGTGATCAAAGGGTTGTGGAAACGGAAACGCAAAAAAAGGGAAGACGAGCTGATGCAAGAAATTGAACGTACTGCAAATACCTCAATTAACCCTGTAGCGGCCTTGAGAGCCATCTGGCAAATGCCGGGCGTCACAGTTGCACGTTTGATGCTAGAGAGCTACTTCCGCAGCGGCTGGATGTGGGTAGAGTTTGTACTGGTACTCGTCTTCTTTGCCGCGCTTTTTTTCCCATTTATGGAAAATGTCTCATATTTCTATGGCACCTCAAACTGGGATTTGAGCGCAATAGCTGTGCTGGGGGGAGCTATCATGGTGCGCCACTCCACCGGCGCGCGCACCTATGTCCTGCTGGCGCGGCTATCCTCCCGTGCCGCTTATAGTCGCGGCTTGATGCTTGCCGCTGCTGTATTGCGCGTGCCCATCTTCTTGTTCATGCTCCTGCTCGTGCTGCTTACTCACCGGCTGATCAATCCTACTGTAGATACAATGTTGATTGGCGCTATTGGCCTGCTGCCAGGTACTATGCTTGTCTCAGTGCTGACCGTAACACTCTCCCCACCGGTTGCAACACGACTCATGCGCATCCTTTTTCTTTGCTGGGTCGCTCTTGTGCTCTTTTCAATCAGCCCGATTTTTGCCGTCCCTGCCACTTTTACCGACATCCTTGGGATTGTGCGCGTTCCATTGTGGCCCATTGCAGCTTGCTACAATGTGAGTATTGCCGGCACTATCGGGTTACCTGGTGTATTAGGGTTTCTGCTGGAAGGAGTATACGTGGTTGGACTTGCACTGATTGCAGGATATTGGCTTGAGCGCCGCGAACTTTTGTTATACTAGTCCTGATGAATTTGACGACCGAATGGGGTCCTGTAGGGACAAGAGGTGGATGTGGGGCAGGGAGGGGGCCTTGTGCTTGTCCCTGATGGCAAGGCGATCCAGTGGGGACTTCGTGGAGCAAACAGGTCGCAACCGGACGAGGACAAGCACAAGGCCCCCTCATCCACTCCGCCCCGCCCCTTGTCCCTACAGGAACCTGAGCTGCAACCACCTCACTGGATAGGATTCCCCGATTCGGTCGTCAATATTCAGTAAGTCAAATTAAAAGCGCCAGCCTATCAGATCAAAAATGTAACATTTTAAGTGTCACAAATTTGATGTAACATTTAAAATGTTACATACCTACTGCTGCATCACTTCTATCGTCTTGTGCACAATCTCCACAAAGTCGGGCTTGATGCTGGCCCCGCCAACAAGCGCCCCATCGATATCTGGATGTGCCACAAATTCGCTGATATTGTCGGAGGTAACGCTGCCACCATACAGGATGCGCAGTGCTGCTGCTGCCTCGCTGCCATACATCTCGCCATAGAGTTGACGTATCAGATGTATAACATTGCCAGCACCCTCGGCAGTCGCGGCTTTACCGGTGCCAATCGCCCAGATAGGTTCATAGGCGACTACTACCTTTTTGACATGCTGGGCCGGAAACTGTGCAAAGCTATGCTGCACCTGGAAGCGAATAACTTCCTCGGTTTTACCCGCCTCGTACTCTTCCAGGTGTTCGCCGATACAGATGATGGGACGCAAGTTGTGGTTGAAAGCAGCGAGTGCCTTCTTGTTCACCATTTCATCGGTTTCGCCAAAGTAGGTGCGGCGTTCAGAGTGGCCAAGAATGACTGTTGTGCATAGTTCACGTACCATCGGAGGGGAGATCTCACCTGTATAGGCTCCTTTCTCCTCGAAGTACATGTTCTGTGCACCCAACTCAATGCCTCTAAAAAGGTGAGCGTCCATTACCTCACGTACGGCTGAGAGTGAAATGGCCGGCGGGCAGAGAATGGAAAGTATGTGAGGATTTTGATACACCAATAATCCCAATTCGGGAACGACCTCTAAAGCGAAACGCGATGCCTGCCTGGGACCATAGTGCATCTTCCAGTTTCCTGCAATGATGGCAATACGAGATGGTGTCGTCATGATTCCTTATCCTGCAAAGCTGCAACTCCTGGAAGCGTGCGCCCCTCCAGGAACTCGAGTGAGGCACCCCCCCCGGTTGAAACATGGGTCATTTTCTCGGACGCGCCAGCCTCTTCAACTGCGGCTGCAGAGTCACCACCACCAATGATCGTGGTGGCACCAGCTCGAGTGCGCTCGGCCAGTATCTCTATGAGAGCGTTGGTGCCTTTTGCAAAGGCCGGCATTTCGGCAACGCCAAGCGTACCGTTCCACACAATCGTTTGTGCATCCGCCAGGGCTTCACGGAAAGCCTCGATCGTCCTTGGGCCAATATCCAGGATGCGCCAGCTCTCAGGAACATTATCATGGGACACAACTTTGTAGGTTGCATCGGCGGCAAAACGATCCGCGACCACAACATCTACAGGCAGGAGGAACTGTATCCCGCGCTGACGCGCTTTCGCGATCAGGTCACGAGCAACGTCTAATTTGCTCGCTTCAAACAGCGAATCGCCAATCTCGAACCCTTCTGCTTTTAGAAATGTGTTTGCCATGCCGCCGCCGATTAGCAATGTATCGACCATGCTGATTAGCCGCTCCAGTACTGCAATTTTGTCCGAGACTTTGGCTCCCCCGATTATTGCAGCAAAGGGCCGGCGGGGATGTTCCAGCGCTGAACCCAGGAAGTTAATTTCCTTCTCCATCAAGAAGCCTGCCGCGCCTGGCAGGTAGCGGGTTACTCCCTCGGTCGAGGCATGGGCGCGGTGTGCCGTTCCGAATGCATCGTTGACGTAGACCTCGCCAAGTGCAGCGAGTTGCCGCGCAAAACCGGGATCGTTCTTCTCTTCTTCTTTATGGAAGCGCAGATTCTCCAGCAATAACACCTGGCCTGGTTGTAATGCCCTGGCCTGGGCTTCGACAGCAGGGCCTACGGACTCTGCTGCCATTTCCACCGGCCTGCCCAATAATTCACTCAGGCGTTGTGCCACCGGTGTCAGCCTCAAGGTATCGACAACCCTCCCATCCGGTCTTCCCAGATGCGACATCAGGATGACCGCCGCACCTTGATCGAGTAAATAGCGGATAGTAGGAAGAGCTGCCCGGATGCGCGTGTCATCGGTGATATGCTGCTGCGAATCTAATGGCACGTTGAAATCAACACGCACCAGAACTCGCTTTCCTGCGAGATCAATATCGCGGATCGTTTTCTTGTCCATGATTCATTTCCTACAGGGGCACACAGCCCTGGCTACTACAGGCCTTTTTCAGCGATAAAGTGCGTGAGGTCGGCAATGCGGCTGGAGTAACCCCACTCGTTATCGTACCATGCGATGACCTTGACCATATTGCCGCCGACCACCATTGTCGAAAGCCCATCGATAATCGAGGAATGTGGGTCACCACGGAAATCGGTCGAGACAAGAGGTTCATCCGTATAGTCAAGAATGCCCTTGAGGGAACCGGCTGCGGCCTGTTTGAAAGCGTCGTTCACCTCGTCTTTGGTGGTTGGCCTGCGCAGGTCTGCTACAAAATCGACAACCGACACCGTTACCGTCGGCACACGCAGCGACATGCCATCGAAACGTCCCTTCAGTTCGGGAATAACGAGCGCCAGTGCGCGAGCAGCGCCGGTTGTAGTGGGAATGATATTGACCCCGGCAGAACGAGCGCGGCGCAGGTCGCTATGTACCTGGTCGAGGATGCGCTGGTCATTCGTGTAGGAGTGAATGGTGTTCATCAAGCCCTTTTCAATACCAAAGGTATCGTTGATCACCTTGGCTGCAGGGGCAAGACAATTGGTGGTGCAGGAAGCATTAGAGAGAATGTTGTGCCTGACAGGATCGTACATATTGTCATTGACCCCGAGCACAATGGTTAGATCCTCCCCTTTGGCCGGTGCGGAAATAATGACTTTTTTGGCTCCGCCACGGATATGTGCCCCTGCTTTTTCGGCATCGGTAAAAATGCCCACGGACTCGATAACGATCTCAACGCCCAGGTCGCCCCACGGAATATCCCCAGGATTACGCAGAGAAAGTACCTTGATGGAATGCCCATTGACGATCAACGAATCGGGAGTTGTTTCGATTTCCCCGGGGAAACGTCCATACGTGGAGTCATATTTTAAAAGATGGGCGTTTGTTTTCGTATCGGTCAGATCATTCAGGGCAACGACTTCGAGTTCACGCGGATAGCGTTCAAGCATTGCCTTAAGAGATTGACGACCGATGCGCCCGAAACCGTTGATGCCTACGCGAGTGGTCATATGAAAAGTTTTCTCCTTTTGTGTTGCTATAAAAAACGGTTCTACTTAGATTATAAGACTCTGGTTGAGGTGGAAACCAAAATGTTTCACGTGAAACATTTTAGTATATGAGCACGATTGCTACCTCTCTGGTCACCTTCTAAAGAGTATCACCTGGCTAGAGCATTAATCAAGGCTTGCTCTCACAAACCTCTCTCAGAATTTTACTTTTTTTTGCCATGCTCTATAATGCGCACTCCATGCGTATGGCGTGGTCAGTAAGGAGTGTTGTCTACATTGACTGATGTCTTATTAAAGTGTAGCATATCTTTTAAGACAAAAGTGAGTTGAGGTAGGAATTTAATGTTTCACGTGAAACATTTGGGAGGGGATAGCAATGTTCCACGATAAAAACGTCGTCGTCACCGGTGCTGGAAGGGGTATCGGACGCGCCCTGGCTTTAGCATTTGCGGGCCAGGGTGCAACCGTACTCGTGCATTACGGACATTCCCAGCGGGAAGCAGAAGAGATAGTACGCCAGATTCAAATTGCCGGCGGCCAGGCGCTGTTGGCTCAGGCCGATTTATCTCACCCGGAAGAAGCATATCGCCTCGTGGCCCAGGCACACGCAATGCTGGGACCTATAGATGTCTGGATTAACAATGCCGGGGCAAGCGCAAATCTGGCAGAAACCAGGGGCTTGACGGATGAAGAACGTTTTGAACGTGTAATGGCGGTAGATGTGATGGGTACATGGTGCTGTTGCCGCGCCGTCGCTGAACATATGCGCGATGGCGGTTGTATTCTCAACCTGGGTTGGGATCATGCACTCGATGGCGCACCCGGCCTGGTCAATCAGTTATATGCCGTAAGCAAAGGCGCTGTCATCTCTATGAGCCGCAGCTTCGCGCGCGAACTGGCCCCGCACGCGCGGGTCAACTGCATTGCGCCCGGCTGGGTTGAGAATGACTGGGCCAGGGATCGCCCGGAGTCATTCCGTAAAAAAGTTGAGCAAAGCATACCGCTGGGTCGTTGGGGGACTCCGGAAGATATCGTCGCCGCTGCTCTCTTTCTCGCCTCTCCTGCCGCCTCATTTATCACTGGCCAGGTGCTGCTAGTGGATGGCGGCGATGTCATGCGCTGAATGTTTCACGTGAAACATTCATTTATTCCACTATCTCGAATGCTCCCTCTTTTACGGCATTTGCGAGTGCGGCAATATCGGGCGCCAGCGTACGATCATGTTCGAGTTTTTCGACGTAAGAGCGCACGATATCAAATGCTTTCTGCACGCCCAGACCCGGTTTCAACGGCTTACGGAAATCCAGCATTTGCGCAGCGCACATCAGCTCGATAGCAACAACTTGCTGCGCCTGCTCTACGATGCGCAGAACTTTGTGCGCGCTTGTAGCACCCATGCTGTTGAAATCCTCCATGCCGGCAGAGGTGGAGATAGAGTCGATGCTGGCAGGATGAGCCAGTATTTTTATCTCGTTGACCAGAGCCGCTGCCACGTATTGAGTGATCATAAAGCCGGAATTCAAACCGGGGTTAGGCGTCAGGAAAAGGGGAGCGCCATTTTCGTCCCAATCATGTGGCCCCATCAAATTGAAGATGCGTCTCTCGGAGAAACTTGCCAGTTGTGCGAGGGCAATGGCCAGGAAATCGAGCGCCAAGGCCAGGGGTTGTCCATGAAAATTTCCTCCGCTCAGTACGTCACCATCCTCTGGAAAAACGAGCGGATTATCGGTAACCGCCCCCAGTTCGCGTTCAAAAATGTTGGTGCAGTACTCCAGGGCATCGCGTACAGCGCCGAAAACCTGGGGCGAGCAGCGCATTGTATAGGGGTCCTGTACCCTGGGGCAATCTCTATGGCTGGTGTTGATCTCGCTATTGCTTACCAGTTTTCGCAATCGAGCAGCGCTGACTTGCTGCCCCTGCTGGCCCCGGCGCATGTGAATACGCGCATCCAGGGGTATATGACTGCCCATCAAACCCTCGATGCTCATGGCGCACGCAACCTCTGCCGTGCGCAGGAGCGTTTGAGCGTCGGCGAGTGCCAGTATCGCAATGGCCTCCATCATGTGCGTGCCATTGATGAGCGCAAGCCCTTCTTTTGCCTGCAGGTGGAGCGGTGCAAGGCCTGCCCGCTGTAAGACTTCTGCCCCTGTATAACGCTGGCCCTCTAACATTGCTTCGCCCTCGCCGATCAGCGTCAGGCCGAGATGCGCAAGCGGAGCCAGGTCGCCACTCGCCCCTACCGATCCGCGAGAGGGAATAACCGGGTAAACCCTGGCATTCAGCATGTCCAGCAATAACTGCACGACCTCTGTTCGCACACCGGAATTGCCGCGTGCAAGACTCGCGGCAAGCAAGAGCATCATAGCCCGCGTGACCTCTTCGCTCAGTGGTTCGCCCACCCCGGCGGCGTGGCTACGCAGCAGGTTATGTTGTAAGTCCGTCAGTTGATCGTGGGGAATACGAACTCGGCTGAGTTGTCCAAAACCAGTGGTCACGCCGTAGACTGTTTGCCCCTCGTCTGCAAGCTTCTCAATTACCGCACGCGCTGCCAAAATACGTGAAACGGATTCGCTGCCCAATGTCACAGGCATATAATTACTGGCTACAGCGAGCACCTGGGTACTGGATAAAGCCTGCCCATTGATAGTCACGCTTGCAGGAAGTTCGTGCGCATATTCTGTTTTCATCATGGAGTCATTCCTTTCTGGGCTACGCTGCCTCTTGTATTGCATTGTAGCAGAAAGTACCCCGTAGCGTAAATGTGCGAACTGTATGGGATGTGACAGCGTTATAAGTCACGCGCGCGCTCCTTTGGGTACATTCTCGATAATCTGAGCAAGCGGCGCAACAATTAACAGGAGCAAAGTCGCGATAAGTAGAGGAAGATTGACCGGCTTTGTAAAAAACGACAACTGGCCGGGGGCAAGCAATACGAGAAAGTAAAGACATTGCGCCAGCCCTGCATACTTTCCCCACGTGGTCGATCCGAAACGCACCGGCTGAGCGAAGAGAAAATAGCTCGCCAGGGCCGCAAGAAGTGGAATCAGAAAACGCAACAACATGACCACTCCTAACCAGTATGGGAGTACATTGTTCTGGATCAGGATAAATGTGATTGCCAGGTACAGGCAAAAATCTGCCTCGCTGTCAGCGATTTGCCCCAGTTTACTCTGCGTCTTTGTCCGCCGCGCAATTTGCCCATCGAGCATATCCGTTGCTATCCCGGCAAGGAAAACTAGCAGAGCCAACCAGGACGGGGTGCTGACACCTCCAACCAATCTGCCCAGCAGGAATGAAGCCCCCAATCCACGCAGCCACGTCAAGCTGTTGGCAACACCGGCTGTGGGCAAGAGTTTGCCTGTCCCCACCTGTCGATTCAATCCAAGGTGCCAGAAAAGGTCGCTTTGCTGCCACGCAACACAGAACAGAAAACCGGGCAGCAGGCGCAGCGCCGTTTGTGGCCCCTCAAAAATGAAACTGGCAGCAAGCACTGCCAGTGCCAGCACGCCAATCAACAGTGTGATGTGTGTCCAGGAACGTTTCAGCGGTGGGTTGGCCCTGGCTGTAGCACAAGACATCTCCCAGGAACGCCGGAGAAAATGTACCCACGCCAGCGGGCTGAACCTTTCGTTGCGCAGGGTAGTCAGCAGATCAACTACAAACTGGTTTTCGTTGTCGAATGTTTGGGCCATATTAGAGAATCCGCTAGTGGTCAGTCCAGTTTGCATTTTGCGGTGGGGCCTGACACCCGCGAGGGGTGTCACTACATTTCTCCCTCAAAAACCTATCTGGACTAACTACTAGAAAGAGGAATGTTTCACGTGAAACATTCCTTATAGTGGTTTTACATAAACTAGCATAGCATGTATCTTTATGAATTTTAACGACCAAAGCCGGTAACTATTCCCGATCTTGGTTGGTAAAGTTCATCAAGATACCAGGACAGATTGTATCAGGTTGATACCAAAGTGATAGCCAATTTCATGGTAGTCCCGAATCGACCAGAAAGCAAGCTCGCAGCGTTTGCCCACTTCTATGCTGCCAGTTGAATCTTGCAATGCCAGCGCGCGAGCGCCATTGATTGTAGCCGCCTGCAGCGCCTCCTCTAGCGACATACCCATTGAAGACATGGCCAGGCCCAGCATCATTTGCATGTTTTCACAATAAGAGGTGCCCGGGTTAAAATCCGTAGCCAGCGCGACATGCAGTCCTCGATCAATGAAGCGGCGTGCCGGTGGATAAGGACTTCTCAGCGTATAGGAGCATCCGGGTAAAAGTGTCGCCACCACTCCTGCTTCACGCATAGCCTCCAGGTCGGCATCGCTGGCAAAATCAAGGTGATCGGCAGAGGTTGCGCCCAATTCCGCGGCCAGCCTGGCTCCTCCCGAAGGACTTAACTGGTCCGCGTGAATTTTAAGCGCGTAGCCCAGCTCTTTTGCGCGTGTTAGAATGCGACGACATTCATCGAATGAAAAAGCCTCGCGCTCGCAGAATACATCACAGAAGCGCGCCAGGCCCACAAACGATGGCAGCATTTCTTCGACAACCAAGTCCACATAGGCTTCGCGCCGCGCCCAGTACTCGGGAGGGATAACATGAGCGCCCAGGAATGTTGGCACCACACGTACACGGCTATGCTGGTATGTAGGACTCGCCTCGAATGCATTGAGATCGTTGATAATGCGCAGGCAGGTTTCTTCTGTGATCTTGTCCAGCCCGTAACCCGTCTTTACCTCGACTGTCGTAGTACCATAGTGACGCATGGTATTCAGCCGCGCTATCGCCAACTCAGCCAGCGATTCGGCATCGGCGCCGCGTGTAGCATTCACAGTACTGAGGATACCGCGTCCTTGCAGGAGCAATTCGCCATAACTTACTCCGGCCCTGCGCAGGTGAAATTCTTCCGCCCGGTCCCCGGCAAATACCAGGTGGGTGTGCGAGTCTACCAGGCCAGGTGTGACGACAACTCCCTGTGCATCGACGATGGTGATGCCGTCCGCAGGGGTATCGCCATCTTGTTGGAACAAATGTTCAGAATCGTCATCGTGGCCAATCCAGACGATTACTCCCTCGTGTACCGCGATGGCCGCATCTGCAATGACCTGTAATGGACCGCTTGCTCCGGTAACAGGCTGTTGCGCGATAGTGACAAGTTGACCAATATTGCGAATGACGGTGCTGGCTTTGACCGGCAGTTGTGATGGATTGGGCATCATGGATCGGCCTCCTTCAGGATATGTATCTTTCACCAATTTATAGCACACAGGAGGCTTGCAGTCGAGTGAGGTTCTACGAATCTTGACTTGCTCTCCCCGCCGGGATTTGTTACACTATTGTCACCAGGTATAGACCCGGTCGGACGATAAATATATCCCTCGTGAAGATGCGTAAGCAAGGAGAGCGCCAATGCGAGCCATTGATGATAGTAGCCCCAAGCATGCTGCTGTCATGCGTGAACTCCTGATATGGAAACAGCTCCCGGAAAGCGACCTGTCGCACATGGTTCATGGCTATATCCTGATTACTGATGATTTTCGCGAGATGGAAGATCAGGGCTTGCTTACCATGGAATTTGTCGGCGATGAATATTTATTGAGCGCGACCATGTACGGTCGTCTCTGGCTGGAGCAATACGATAGCGAGAAAAAGGAGCATGACGATGTCATACAGTGATGACCAGGAAGAAGCATTTCCCTATAACACCATTAGTACCGATGATGCCAGGCGCATGATTGATGCGGGAGTTCGCGTGATCGACGTACGACAACCCGATGAGTGGGACCGTGGTCACATCCCCGATGCAACTCTTGTTCCGCTCAATGGCATCTACTCATTTGCTAAAGCTCTCAAAGACCTGGACATTCCGGAAGACGAAGATATCATCTTTACCTGTGCAGTGGGTCAGCGAAGCGCAACCGCCGCCGAAATCGCGTTGGTGGCGGGATTTAAAAAGGTCTATAACCTGGCTAATGGTATGAATGGATGGGTTGGCCGGCGCTATCCCATTGAGCGGTAACCAGCGCTTTTCTCTTGCTGGCAATCATGAACGCCTGCAAATAGCATACAACGGGAAGAACAACAACCTGAGAGGAGTAAACAAAATGCCCCTGCTTGAAGGAAAAAACGCACTTATTTTCGGTATTGCCAATCATCGTTCCATTGGCTGGGCTATCGCCCAAGCTCTTGCAGGCGAAGGCGCCCACCTCGCCTTTACCTACCAGGATCGTATGGAGAAGTACGTGCGCGACCTGGCCGCCAAGATACCCGGCACCCCGGTCTTTTCATGTGATGTGCAGAACGATGAGCAGCTCGACGCTGCTTTTGCCTGGGCCGGCGAGACTTTCGGAGGTAAGCTCGACATTCTGATCCATTCGGTAGCCTTTGCGCCGCCGCGTGAACTGGAGAATCCTTTCTACGAGACAACACGCGAAGGTTTCCACCTGACCCTGGATATCAGCGCCTATTCTTTAATTGCTATGGCCCGCCGCGCTAAACCTATCATGCAGGCCAACGGCGGAGGATCTATCCTCACCATGACCTATATGGCGAGTGAACGTGTCATGCCGAAGTACAATGTGATGGCCGTTGCCAAGGCTGCTCTGGAGTGCAATGTACGCTATCTTGCCTTTGAGCTTGGGGAATTCAATATTCGCGTCAATGCCATCTCCGCCGGTCCGCTCAACACGTTGGCAGCCCGTGGCATCTCAGGCTTCACCAGTTTCCGCGAACAGATGGGAATAGCATCCCCATTGCGCCGAAACATCGAACAGAGTGACGTAGGCGATGCCGCGCTCTTCCTGAGTGGCCCCTATGCCCGCTCCATCACCGGCGAAATTCTCTTCGTTGATGCGGGCTATAACATTATGGGAGCTTGAGATTACGCAGGGTAACTTTTTCATGCGGACATCATCGCATCCACCGAGGCCGATAATGCTTTTTACCAACCAAGACCGGTATTACTCTGTAGGCGGCGCATTTATGCCCACATCGCCGATTATGGGTTTTAACAAATGAAGTGGGAGAGCGGAACAGCCAGCAAAAAAGGCCGATAAATCGGCGGTGTGCACGAAGTATTGATACGCGCTCCGCTTCGCTTCGCTGAGGCACCTACGGGTGTCTGGGGTATTTTGTTAAAATCCATTATCGGCCAATAGCCCGTCGACGCGCTCCCCAGGCCGATAAATCGGCGGTGTGCACGATAAATCGGCACCTACGGATGGCCGGAGTAGTTCGTCAATAAGCATCATCATCGATGGTTACCTGTTCACTGTTCAAATCTACGCACCGGTGGTGCTGGAGGCGCAGGCTCGCCACAGACGCTACAGTAGCGTGCAACAGCCCGGTTCATATGACCACACGGCCACGGTACCAGGGTACCGGAGGGGTTCGATGGCACAGTCGGGCTGTTTGTGGGGTAGGTTGGTGGCCCGGTTGGCACCGGCTGCCGCGGATACGCCTGGGATTGGCCCGGCATTGCCTGCACTGGGGGCTGAACAGGCCGGGATGATGGTGGTACCTGTGACTGAGGTTGTTGCTGTGGAGGCGCGCCAAATGGGGTCAACCCATTATTTACTCGTGGTCCGTAAGTAGACTGCGAGGGACTCACCGGGCGATTCTGAACCACCGGCGGCGGGGGTACATTGGATAATTGCGCCGGTGCCGGGGTTACCTGAACCCGTTTTCTGCGTCTTCGGCTTAGAGCCACTGCCCCAAAGAGCAGCAATGCCAGCAGAACCACAACACCTCCGCCAATGATGGCCAAATTGTTCGTGAGCGCACCCGGCGAAGTTGAACCTGTCGATGATGACTGCGGTGTCGATTGGGATACCTTCTCGGTTTTGGCCTGCGCGGTCGCATAGCCCAGGTAAGGCGTAATCGCTTTGAATTGGCGATAATGTGCCGCGATCTGCTGGAATTCCTGCTGCGCCTTGTGCCAGTGGCCGGGTGTACTGGATGCATAATCCGTGAACGCCTGGCTCCAGGCTTTCTGGAATGGCCCGGGGGTCGTATTCAGTCGCAGTGATTGTACCAATGTTTGTGCGCTATTGCTGGCCTGCAAGAAACTGGTGCTACCTGATGCAGCTCCAAAGCTGACAATGCCTACAATGTTGCCCTGGTCATCGAGTGCAGGACCGCCGCTATCACCATGTTCCACATTGCCACCGACTTGAATTACAGGCGCTCCCGTATTCGTTGTTTTCATGGAACTGACGAAGACTTTGTTTACCGATACAGTTAGAAGATCGGTAGCGGTTTGGCCGGCAATATCGCCGTTGCCCGGGAAGCCAAGGATCGTCAGATTGTCCTGCTGCTGCACGTTTGAAGAATTCCCTAATTGAACCATTGCCAGGTCGTTCATGTTGCTGACATGGATAATAGCGACATCTTCCTGGTTAACTGCACTTTCCTTTTCGATCTTATCAACCGGTGCAACCTGATTCGCAGGGACGTTCTGTATATCTTGCACGCTCAAAGGACCTGTAAAATCTGTACTCAAGAAGACCTGGCTCTGCGGAGTACTGTATTGCGTGTCTGAAGCTAATTGTCCACTTGCGAGTTCCGCCGTTACCTGGCTCGGTGTTATGTTGACTTTCAGGGTCTGGTTCATATAGGTAGCAACATCCTGCGCTGCTTGTTGTTGCAGGAATTGATCCAGGTCCGCGTGCGGGGGATTAATGACATGGTCGGCGGTCAAAATGTCGCCTTGCGCCGTGATAAACGTACCGCTGCCGGATAAACCTATTGGATAGCCGTTACTATTTTGAGGGAATGTTACACTCTGGGTTGCAGAAAAATGCACAATCAACTGGCCGCTTAAATTAGTAATGATGCGTACTACAGCAGGTTTAGCAATGTCAACCGCGCGTACTACGGGATCAGAGACGGCGCCGCCGGGGCCGCCGTCTGCGTAGGCCGCCAGTGTAGTGCCGGCCAATCCTAGAAGAATGAGACATACCATGCCCACCACTACTACAATACGTGATAATTGGTTTCTTCGCCTTGCCAGTATATATGCTGATTTCGTTTGATACATATCAATGGTCCTGCCCGGATTACAGAAAGGAACAGTCTATAGCAGCATTATACATCATCCCGGTACCGGATGATATGACATGCCGCACATACTGTTTTTTCGCTCAACGGTAATGCCTGTTTAGCTCAGAAGCATACTTCTTTCCTACACTGTCAACGTTCTGTTCTAACCAATTTCCAAGATGGGTATGGCCGGTTGGCGGTTTTTGAGAAATCAGGAGATTTGCCATCAGCCCCGCAATTTCGTCGCGGGTGATAAGCACATCCCCTACTACCGGCTCAATTAACTTTGCGGCGTAAAATGCCGACCCCGGATTGGCTTGAATGATCATCACACGCCGGTGCAGTTTGTCCGCGATCAGGCGTACCAGTTCCTCAAAGGTGAAAATATCGGGGCCAGCAGCATCTAGGACCAGGTTCTCTTCTTGTTGGCCTGCATTGATAACAAGATCGGCCATATCCTCTACATAAATTGGCTGAAGACAATACTCACCTGAGCCAAAAATGGGAAACACCGGAAAATGCCGCAGCAGCCAGGCGATGTTGTTGATAAGGATGTCCGCCGCGCCAAAAATGACGGTTGGCCGGATAATCGCGTAGGACAAACCGGAATCGATAATCGCCTGTTCCAGGATTGCCTTGCCGCGAAAGTAGGGAAGACGAGAAGTTTTCGCAGGATTTGTGATACTAACATGCACGATGCGCTGCACACCGGCCTCTTGAGCGGCTTTGATCAGTATTTTCGTGTTCTTAACGGCCCTATCGAAGGTAACCGGGCCATGCGAAAAGCGAATCCAGTAGGTATTATAGAGGGTAGTTGCTCCCTGCAGGCTCATGACCAGTTCCTCCGGTTTGTCGAAGTTGAACGGGAATACGCGCACCTGGTCCCCGAACGGGTTTGGGTTATCGGGATGCCCGGTGAGCGTACGGACTGCTTTCCCCATTGCCAGCAACCGGCGTGTAATATATTTGCCCGTATAGCTGAAAGCCCCGGTGATTACGTTGACTTCAGGAGCGCTCATAGCCTGTTATGCCTCTCTTTTTCTGCAATCTCTGTTCGTATCATAATGCGGAAAGTCCAGGGGAAAAGCTCGATGCTCTTTGTAACAGTTGCATCACTTGTAACGGTTGCATCACTTGTAACGGTTGTATCTATGCATCGCGCTTGACACCCCTATATTAGTAATGTTAGCATTCTCCTATGAGCAACGAAACCGTATGCCGCGCTGGGCAAGAGAAAGTTGCCCACCTGGCGGCCTTTCGCTATCCATATAAACACATCGCGCATGGTTTCGCCGCATAAGCCTGGCACATTTGCTTATGCGGCGGAAAGTGGTGCCGGTGTCTGCCCGGATACACGTCCCGGGTCTCCACGAGACGACTCGTACAATCATGCATTGTAGGGGCGACTCTTGCGGGTGCTCTGCTGGCCGTGGTCATCCTCTCGACTCGTACTGCTCTCCACTCATTTACGAATTCTGTCATCCCGCCATTCTCTGTTCTGCTTTGCATCTGTTGCCAGGTTCCGCTCGTTTCTGTCTAACCCCTATAGCACTTCATCTGACCAAGGAGGATATCGCTAATGTTGCTGGCAAATTTCTCGAAAGTAAGCAAAGATTATGGTGGCAACCCCGTTTTCCGGGAAATTGATCTGGAGATTATGGAAGGCGAACGCATCGGCCTCGTCGGTGAAAATGGTGGCGGCAAATCAACCCTCTTCAAGCTGCTGGCCGGGCTGGAAGACCCTACCGAAGGCGTCATTTCGCGCAGGCGCAACCTGACCATTGGCTACCTCTCGCAAGAGGTTGATCCCGGGCAGAGCCATAAGACCGTCTTCGAAGCAGTTTCAGAGGTAACGCAGGAACTGGTAGATTTACCAATGCTGCTGAGCCAGCTCGAAGCCAGAATGGCCGATCCGGAGGTAGCCGCTGACCCGGATGCTATGGCTGCCATACTGGATGAGTATGGCAAAGCCCAGGAGCGCTTTGAAGCCCTGGGCGGCTATACGCTTGAACACAAAGTAGAGACGGTCCTGCACGGCCTGGGATTCGGCCCTGCCTGGTACGATCAGGAGCTAGGCACGCTCAGCGGGGGTGAAAAGAAACTGGTCAACCTCGCCCGTATCCTCATCAAGATGCCTGATCTCCTGCTGCTCGATGAGCCTGACAACCATCTTGACCTGGAAGCGAAGGCCTGGCTGGAACAATACATTCAGAGCTACCCTGGCACCGTACTGATCATTTCGCATGACCGGCGCTTGCTCGACCGCGCGGTCAAGAAAATCTTCGAGCTTGAGGATGGCAAAATCTCCGTCTATGCAGGCAACTACAGTTACTACTTCGAGGAACGCCAGCGCCGGCTGCTGAAGGAGTATGAGCTGTACACCGTGCAACAAAACGAGATTAAGCGCCTCGAGGCCAGTATGCGTCAACTCAAGGGCTGGGCCAAATTAAGCGACAAATTGTCGAGCCGGGCGGAATACATGGCGAAGCGTGTAGAACAAGCCAGGCAGGAGGCCATCGATCGCCCCACCTTGATCCGCGATAAAATCAAAGTCAACCTCGACCCGGACCGCAGCGGCAAGAAAGTGCTTGAGATCAAAGGGTTGAGCAAGTCATTTAATGGGCAAGAGCTGTTCGAGCCGTTTGACTTCACCATCCTCTATGGGGAGCGCGTGGGTATCGTCGGAGCCAACGGCAGCGGCAAGACCACGCTGCTCAAAACCATGCTGGAAATGATCCCGGCTGATGCAGGTACGGTGAAAATCGGGGCAAGTGTCGTGGTGGGCTACTATGCCCAGGAGCAGGAGACCCTGCCTTTCGATAGCACATCGCTCGATTTCGTACGCAGGATCAAGCCAATGAATGAGCCGCAGGCCATCAGTTTCTTGCACGGCCTGCTTTTCTCGTTTGAGGATATCAACACGCCCATCCGGCGCTTGAGCGGTGGAGAGAAGAGTCGCTTGCAGCTTGCCCGCTTGATGCTCACCGATGCCAATTTCTTGCTGCTCGACGAACCTACCAACAACCTGGATATCGCGTCTGTCGAGGTCCTGGAAGCAGCCCTTGGGGAATTCGAGGGCACAATCCTGACCGTCTCGCACGACCGTTACTTCCTCGACAAGATTGTCACCAGGATCCTGGCGATTGGGGATGATGGCCGCGTGCGGATATACCCTGGGAATTTCTCGTACTACTACGAGAAAAGCCACCACGTGTGAATAATAAAAGTCCTCGCCGCAACAAGCGGCGAGGACATTCATGTAAAGTCGTGCCATTACCTCATCGGTACGATGCCGGCGCAGCGTTGATCGCGCCCGTCTCTTCCATGATCACCCGTAACTGCTTGGCATCGAGCGTCTCCTGCAAGCGTAGCGCTTTTGCGATACGATCAAGCGTTACACGGTGTTCCGAAAGCAACCCTACAGCGCGGTCATGCGCCCAGTTCACGAGACGATTGACTTCCTCGTCGATGATGGTGGCGGTCTTCTCACTGTATTCACGCGAGCCTGTCGCCAGGGCCGTGCCCGCGAATGGGTCTTCGCGCTCGCTGAACGAGATCGTTCCGAGCCGTTCGCTCATACCCCAGCGCGTAATCATCTGCCGCGCAATCGCGGTGACACGCTGCAGATCGTTTTCCGCGCCCGTCGTGATCTGTCCAATCGCCACTTCCTCTGCGGCACGCCCACCGAGAGCCGTCACCAGTTGCGACTCCAGGTACTCTTTCGAGTAGTTGTAGCGGTCATCGAGCGGGGTGTACTGCGTCACACCGAGCGCCTGGCCGCGCGGCACAATCGTCACTTTGCTCACCGGATCGACATTCTCCGTCAGCAGGCCTGTCAGCGCGTGACCACCTTCGTGGTAAGCCACAACGTTCAGGTCATCTTCGCTCAACACTAACGGACGCTCGGCGCCAAGCAGAATCTTGTCCAGCGCCTCGTCGAAGCAGTTCTGGTTGACTGCATCCAGGTTACGGCGAGCGGCCAGCAGAGCCGCCTCGTTCACCAGGTTCGCGATGTCCGCGCCCACCATGCCAGGCGTGGCGCGAGCAATCGTAACCAGGTCTACATCGCTCGCCAGTGGTACGTCGCGTGAGTGTATCTTGAGAATGGCCAGGCGGCCATTCCAGTCGGGCCGTTCGACGGTTACACGGCGGTCGAAACGTCCTGGACGCAGCAGCGCTTTGTCAAGCCCATCGGGCCGGTTCGTAGCGGCAATCACGACAACAGCCTGGCGCACATCAAAACCGTCCATCTCGACCAGCAACTGATTCAGTGTCTGCTCGCGTTCATCGTTGCTGTTGATACTGGAGCCACGCTGGCGACCCACAGCATCAATTTCATCGATAAAGATGATGCTGGGCGCTGCCTTCTTGGCCTGGTCGAAGAGATCGCGCACGCGGCTGGCTCCGACGCCTACCAGCACCTCGACAAACTCGGAGCCGCTGATGGTGAAGAACGGCACTGCTGCTTCACCTGCTACGGCACGCGCCAGCAGCGTCTTACCGGTTCCCGGAGGGCCTACCAGCAGGATGCCGCGTGGAATCTTACCGCCCAGTTTCTGGAACTTTGTGGGCGTCTTCAGAAACTCAACCACCTCGACGAGATCATTTTTCGCCTCGTCGACACCCGCCACGTCGGCGAACGTGGTACTCGGCCTGTCTTCCAGCACAAGTTTGGCCCGGCTCTTGCCGAAGCTGAAGATGTTCTGCTGGCCCTGGGTAGCACGCCGGGCTATGAAGAAGAACACGCCGATCAAGAAGATCCAGGGTAAAAAGTTGATTACAATGTTTAACAGGAGATTGTTATCCCCCGCGGGCTTAGCCGTGTAATTCACGTGATGTTGATTTAATAATGTGATCAGGTTCGGGTCACCATTGGGCAACTGTGTAAAGTGGAAACTGAGTCCACTCTTGTTCTGGCCGGTACTGGGATCGTTCACTGTTACAGCGGTGTTGAAATGCCCAGTGGCGTCCGGTCCCTGGAAGGTGACATCTTTGACATTGCCTGCCTGGACTTGCTGGTAGAAGGTACTGTAGGGTACTTCAATTACAGGCGAACCGCTGCTGCTTGAATTCTGTGAAAAGAAGTATTGAAACAAGTACCAGCCTAACAAGACCACGCCGATGATAATCAGCGAACGCACTAAGAGCGAGGTCCCGCTGCTGCGCGGTGGGCCGCCATTGTTCCCGTTCCCGTTGTTGCCGCCATTCGGGCGCTGCGGGCTATTCGGGCGTTGCTCATTAGGGTTACGCTGGTACATATATTGAGCCTGAGCATCCATATATTCAGACCTGCCTTCTTCGGTTGACCGGACGCATCCTTTCAGCCCCCGGCCCTCGAGATAAAATCCTCTTCTAATAGTAATACGAGATAATGACTTTTTTCGCCAGTGCCTGCAAGAAATGCTTATCCTGCAAGATGACCTGTCGGTATAAATACGTTAATAATACGTTTCAGATTACCACAAGTTGCTAGACTTAGCAATCTTTTTGAGCGAGTGCTAAATAATTCTCTACAAGGGCGATTGCTTGTCCTCGCCCTCCCGCGTTGCTGTGTCCATTTTCATCTGGCGAGCCTGGCGTAGTATAATCAGTTCAAACCAGCGCACAAAAAAATACATACTACAGAGGTACAAAGTGACACGGTGTTACGCGATAATAGTTGGCGTAGATAATTACAATGATACGACTCATTTTATTCCCCTGCCCTTTGCCCAGGCCGATGCCCAGGCCCTTTACGAACTGCTGATTGACCCCGAACGCGGGGGTTGGCGTCCAGGGGATGTGGTCTATCTTGCAGGCGAAGCAGCGACGCGCGACGAGATAGAGAGCCAGCTGCGTGAACTCTGCCTGGTTCGCGCCCGGCAGGATGACCTGGTATTGATCTACTTCGCAGGACATGGCCTGCTCGATCCGGCGACCCAGGATGGCTACCTGGCGCTGCGGGCGACTCACGCTGAACGTCCCGCTACGGGCTTGCATGTACCCACCCTGGTCGATCACTATCTCTATGATTCAAAAGCCGGCAACATCCTGACTCTGCTTGATATTGCTCACGCAGGCCCGGAGTGGAGGCGCCACAAAAACCCCGCGGATGCGGCCCTCCTCTTCGGACAATCGCTGCTTGACTTGCCCAGGACAAAGGGCCGCGTCATCCTGACATCTCAGCGCCAGGGAGAGGTCTCAAAAGAGCAGTTGGAGCAGGGTCACGGTGTATTCATGGCTTACCTGCTCGATGCTCTGGAGGGAGCGGCTGCCAATCCCGGCACCGGGCGCATCACACTTGGTACCCTTTACGATTATTTTGACGAACACATGAGCCGGGATCAGCCGCAGTACCCGCAGAAGTTCGGCTTTGAGTACGGCTCGATGGTCTTAATAGAATGGCCTGAATGGAAGACCGCCTCGGCTCCCCAACCGCTCGGCAGGGGACGGCGCGTGGCTGGAGTCGTGGTTACGCCTCTGCATATACTGACCGGGCATCGCGGTCATGTCGATGACGTGGTCTTCTCGCCTGATGGTGCGCAGATCGCATCATGTGGTGAAGATATGACCGTGCGTCTCTGGTCCACCGCGTCGGGTGAACTGCTCCATACCATTGCCGCGCACGAAGGAGCGGTGATGGGCGTAGATATCTCGCACGATGGCAACATCATCGCATCCTGTTCGGAGGATAAGACGGTGCGCCTGTGGGATGCGCGCACGGGGGAGCCTTTGCGCACGCTGCAAGGGCATAGCAGCGCGGTCTGGACGGTGGCTTTCTCGCTCGATAACCGCATGCTGGCCTCGTGTTCAAACGATGAGACGGTACGTATCTGGGACCCACACACGGGCGAAGCGCAGCAACTATTGCAGGGACATCACAATGTCGTTGTGGGCGTCGATTTTTCCTATGACAGCAAACTGCTGGCCTCCTGCTCTTTCGATAAGACCATCTGCTTGTGGGATGTTGGCAATGGCACCATGCAGCGCAGGCTGCGCTACAGCGATATCGTCTATGGAGTGGCCTGGTCGCCTGATGGAGATTTGCTGGCTTCCTGCTCAGCCGATGGGTCAATCTGCCTATGGGATACCTCAAATGGGCAGATCCTCCAGACGCTCACCGGGCACGACGGCGCAGTGTGGACTGTAGATTTCTCCCCCGATGGCCGCCTGCTGGTTTCAGGCTCAGAGGACGGTTCGCTGAGGCTGTGGGATGTCTACCAGGGCCGCGAGTTGCAGACGATTAACCACAGGATAGAGGTTTATGGCGTAGTCTTCGGAGCCGATGGTTTGCTGGCAAATAGCGCTGAAGACGGCGCGGTGCGCGTCTGGCAAACAGAGGTCATCGATGGTTGACAGGTCGCAACGTCTGTTGTATGATAGGAAAGCCGACGCGGGGTGGAGCAGTGGTTAGCTCGTTGGGCTCATAACCCAAAGGTCGGAGGTTCGAATCCTCCCCCCGCTACT